>Ga0208648_1000005_pt1 | contig 267215 bp, 306 predicted proteins | sample AntAceMetag02UKL_FD_184772 | JGI IMG/M metagenome (GOLD analysis project Ga0208648, IMG submission 184772) | Saline lake microbial communities from Ace Lake, Antarctica - Antarctic Ace Lake Metagenome 02UKL (SPAdes) (version 2) | ecosystem: Environmental > Aquatic > Non-marine Saline and... | reverse complement strand
AATAAGTCCAAGGATCACTTGATTCATTTCTAAAACCTAATTCAACAAGTCTACCCTTCGTAGTAGACAAATTCAAAAGAAAATTAGTCGAAACAAAAGAAGTTGTATTCTCACTACCCCCAACAGTCACACTCCTCTCCTCGGTAACATTTTCATTTCCACTACTATCCTTCGCCGAAGCAAAATAACTATAATCCCCCTCAGCCAAACCATCAGTAGAATTCTCCGTCTGATTAACATACAAATACCACTGACTAGAATTATATTTATACAAATTAGACATATACAACTGACTTATTTCATCAGCAGACAACTTCCTATCAAAAATCATAAACTCATCAAGTGTCCCATCAAAATAAGGAGAACTTCCAGTTCTAACACCCAAGGATAAAGTAGCAGTTCCAGGATCGTCCCCACCATTAGTATCAGAATCAATCAAAACTCCGTCAACATAAATTTCAGACAAACTATTACTAAGAACCCAAGTTGCAGCAACAAAATACCAAGTACCAAAAGAAAGCTCACTACTATTCAAAACATCGACACTTGCTGCAAAAATATCATTACCAATTTTATATCCAGAACCACTATTAAAAGATCTCATCTCAAAGCCATCTGACATCCCAAAAATTCTATCCCCAGAACTAGCACCACCAACATAATCCGAAGAAGTATCAGTATTTATCCAAAAAGCTACAGTCCCACTATCACCTGGATTAAAAGATCCACAATTCAAATAATCATCAGTACCACCAAAATCTACAGCCCCATTATACTTACCAGAAACAATCTCATCGCCATCAAATCCAGATGCACTTCCATCATTCCCATTCCCACTAACATCAACAACATAATTATCATTCTCCCCCAGCGAACTCCTATTATCAAAGTTCATAAATAAAACTAAAGAATCATTAAACAAAGTATAATTCGTTCCATTCCAATTATATTTAACTTCGCCCAAATCTTCTTCCTCAATAGAAACATTAATTTCAACATAATTGCTACTCGCAGTATCTCCGTTGCCAAGAGTAGAACTTGCAAAACTAATCTTCGGCGCAATAACATCCGCAATAATCTTTGACCATAAGCCCAAGTCGATATCTTCAATCAAAGGCGAATAAAAAGCACTCGAACTATTCCCCGCCAAAAACCTATAATCAGGGAAAGCAAAATCTGCCTCAGTCGAAATATTAAAAGTAACATTAACATCAGTTGTTATGTTCTGATAATCTGTGTAATAAGGAGTCGAATCATATTTCGCTAATTGATTGCTATAAAGAGCAGTTATTTCCGTTGAACTCAAAGTCCTATTCCAAATCATCACGTCATCAATCGTCCCATTAAAACCAGTACCAATCTTCACCACCGAAGTAGTATCTGGCGCAAAAGTAATATCGCTAGTACTATCTTTCCATGCCCCATTAACGTATATATGTGCGAGAGTATCATCTTGCGTTAAAACGAGATGAACCCACTTACCCGCCTCAAGGTCATATTCAAAAGTAACCATACTATTCTTTCTTCCAAATATAACAGCTTGGCCACTAACATCCCTTGAAAACTGCCATCTCGCATCAGTCTCACTCCAAGCATCACTTTTCGAAACCAATGTTATATACTCTGCAGCTGGATCCTCCCCAAGATAATACCATAACGAAATCGTAATATTATGTTCTGAAGGATCAAAAGTTCCTGCATTAATATAATCGCTCGAAGTACCATCAAGCTCAAACCCACCAGTTTCATTCCTTCCACCAGTCCTATTCCAAATAGTATTCCCAACCAACGTCCCATCATTCCCCTCGCCAGAAATGTCAACAGCACTTCCCCACTCAAACGGCCAATAACCAACAAGCCCAGTAGTATCAACACTCAAATTCATCTGCCCAAAACGAACCTCAATCCGACTATCCATATTCTCCTCAACCGTCGTAGAAACATTAACCTTATTCAAACTCCCATTCTGCTCAATATTAACAGCCCTTACTTTTTGAGTTCCTGTTTCTTTGAATCTTGCTGATTGGTTGTTGTAGATTTCTGTGATTTGTGTTGAGGTTAGTGCTGTGTCGAATATCATTACTTCGTCTATTGAACCGTTTAATTCACAAAATGTCCCCATTCCCATAAAATCCGAAGAAGCAATACGTAATGGCAAATTATTACTTATACTACCCGTTAAACTTGTTGCATTCGCAGAACTACCGACTTGAGCCCCATCAACAAAAAACTTAAACCCAGTATCAGAATCCCTATCAAGAGTAAAACCTACTTGATGCCAATCACCATTATTTATATTTGCATCCACAGAATGAAAGAACTCATTCCCCCCAATCATCATCCAAAAATTCAAATAACCTTCAGTCACCACCCACCTTCCGTTAGTATGAAGTGAAAATTCCCAACCTAAGGCATAATCTAAATCAAGTTTTCCTAAAATCGCAGAAGGAACTTTATTATCAAATATACCACTCCAAACACCAAAAGAATCAGTTTTAACCCAAGCAGAAGCTGAAAAATCATTAGTAGTAAAATTCAAACTCGCATCATTCCCACAATCCACATAATCCCCATTCCCATCCAAAACCAACCCCTCCCCATATCTCCCACCACTACTATTCACAACCGCATCCCCAACCATAGTCCCATCATTACTCTCATTAGACCAATCATACGACGTACTCAACTTACTATTCTCATTATCCCCATCAAAATTCCAATAACCTACCAAACTATCATAAGGACTCAAATCCGAAACAGTCAAATGCGTATAATTATCAACAGTCCCATTAGCCTCAATCGTAACATTCAACAACAAATCATCCGAATTCGTATCCCTCGTCTCTGTCTCAACAACAGCCTCCCCAATAGTAATCGTCCTCTCACTCGTCACATTCTCATTACCAGCATCATCTTTCGCCGAAGCATAATAACTATAATCCCCCTCAGCCAAACCATCAGTAGCATTCTCAGTCTGATTCACATACAAATACCATTGGGTAGAATTGTACTTATACAAATTAGTCATATATAACTGCTGAATTTCAGAATCGGACAAACTCCTATTCCAAATCATAACATTATCCACATTCCCCGTAAAATACTGACCATCACAACCACCTGTATCAGCCGGATTACACCCAACATGCATAGGAGCACCACTATCAGTCAAAGCGCCACTTGTAGCAGGTTGATCAGATTGCAAAACACCATCGATATAAAGCAAAGTATCCGTAGTATTATAAACACCAACAAGATGATACCATTGAGCGTTATTATAAGTTGAATCGGCGTCAGCAATTTGAGTAATACCATCATGCACTGCAAAAGCAAATGCAGTACCTGAAGGAGTAAACAAAGCTGCACCACCACCATCAAAATTACTAACTATATGTTGTTCAACAGCACCACCAGTTGAATTAACCCAGGCAGAAATCGTAATTTGAGTATAAGACTGATATTCGCTATCAGTACCTATCTCCATATAATCATCACCATCAAACATCCAAGCCCCATCATAAACCCCACTAGAGATATAACCAGAATCAGCATCAACCCCTCCAGTAAAAGTACCATTATTTTCCTGACTACTAAAATCAACAACAGTATCAGCATCTTCCCCAAGAGAACTCCTATTATCAAAATTCATAAACAACATAGTAGAATCATTATACAAAGTATAGTTCGTTCCATTCCAATTATACTTCACCTCAGTCAAATTCAATTCCTCAATCGAAACATTAACCTCATAATAATTATTGGTTGTAGATTGACCGCTCTCCAAAGTTGGAGAAACAAATTCGATATTAGGCTCAGGTGGACCATCATGTATATAATCATACACAATATCAGCCCCGACAGATTTCAAATCAAACACAGAATTACTTCCACTAAGATTAACCCAAATATAATACACCCCACCCACAACATTCTCCACGCTACCAACAACAACATCAGAACCATTCTCATAAACAAGAATCGTCGCCGAATCATTATTATCGACAACAACATCTATCACGTTCCCATTCATCAAATCACTTTCAAAATAAGCCCTAGCGAAATCACCCTCGGGAATAGTATAACTAACCCCATCAGTCTCATTAACATAATCATAAATATCGGCAACAAAACTCCTATTCTCATTCAAATGCTCCGCGGCAATAACAATAATTTCCAATTCATATGTCTGATTGCTCAAATGAGGAACAACCCATTCAATATAATCAATATTACCATCTCCGTCCAAATCATAAGAAATAAAATCAACCGAAATAGGAACGCTCTCGTTAATCCAAGACAGCCTCAATTTCTTTTTAGAACCGTTAATAAGAACATTATTATCAACCGAAGTATAAGCCAAAATATCTTCATAATGAACATCATCAGGACCGAACACAACAACCCTCTTCCCATTAGCCAAAACAATCTCCTCGGCCAAAGGAGCTTCGGTATAATACTCAACAGCAATCTCACTAGCACCCGTCTCATTCACAACTTCCCCCAAATCAACAATCGTCGCATTCTCAGTCTCAGTAATTTCAGAAGCAATCTCTTCCTCCAAAATAACATTGCCAGAAATACTAAACCCCGTCAACCAGCCCCAAAACTTAACCAAAACACCTTCGGTCTCATCAATATCCAAAGCAACATTCCCCGTCAAAACATTACCGTCAAAAATATCCTCACGATCACTCTCCTCAACAACATCCTCATAGTCATCAACTTCCCGCAAAGCCTCACCAACCTCATCACCAGTCAAAACAGAAATATTCTCAGCATCAGCAGGAAGTTCAATCATCAAATTATCAACAACACCAACTTTCTTAATCCACTTAACCGGCCTATTAATCACAGCTTTATACTGCAACGTCGAAACATTAACGTCACTAACATTAACAATAGTTTCATTTGCAACAATAATCGTCTCATTAACAATAGTTTCATTTGCAACAACCGTTTCATTAATAATCGTAACATTTGCAACCTCCTCAATCTCAGTATCGTTGATGACTGTCTCATTAACAATAGTTTCATTTGCAACAACCGTTTCATTTACGGTTTCTTCAACTTCAGTCTCATTGATGACCGTTTCATTTACGGTTTCTTCAACTTCAGTCTCATCATCTTCAGTTTCATTAATAACAAAATCAACTTCTTCTTCATCACTTAAATCGGCAACCCCAGAAGAATCAGCAACCTGTTCTTCAGTATCGCCCGAATCTAAAGAAGAGTCGAAGGCGTCAGAAGAATAGGAATCACTTGAATCAGAAGAAGTTGATTCACTAGAACTTTCAGAAGAAGAATCAGAATCACCAGAGTCAGAAACAGAGTCAGAAGATGAGTCATCAGAGTCAGAAACAGAGTCAGAAGATGAGTCATCAGAGTCAGGCTCATCAGATACAACAAGGCCAGTTGGAGCTTCACGAACACCAGAAAAAAACGAACTAACAGAGTCGGCAAACTTACCAGAAATCTCTCCTTCATTAAACAAAACATCTGTGGTGTAACTACCAGCCATCAACAAAAATAAAATCAAAAAACCGGAAACAAAAATCACAGAAAGATTAATCTTCTTTTCTTCAACTTTCCCAAGATACCTTTTCCTAACTTTGCCATCACTGTCTCTATAGCTTTCATAGACATAAGGACCATAGCTTTTATCCTTCCTCTTAACGACTCTTTTGTAACTCATGGGGCTAATTATTTGTGGTATAACTAACTTATAAAGCTTATGTCAGGGAAGCTGTCCCAAAAATTTTGTAGAACAACTAATAAAAATTACCCTCGATAAAATTAAAAATACCAATAACTAAAAAATCCAAAGATTAACATTAATACAAATCTGAACTTTAACCAAAAATAACCAAAAATTTACCACTCCCAAAGATATTTAAACCATATTTTTTTCTTTAGACTATGAAATCTGGAAGAAAAGCAACTAGCGGCCGATACAAAAGGCCAAAAAAGAAAAAGCTAACAGGCAGACAAGGTCAAACAAGGATTGTAAAGATTGGGGATCAAAAAACTAAGTTACTCAAAACAAGAGGCGGCAACAAAAAGCTAATTTCATTCCTTGGAAATATCGCAAATGTATTTGGAAAAGGAAAATCCTCAAAATCAAAGATTAAAAACGTCCTTGAAACTCCGTCAAATATTTTTCTCGCAAGACAAAATATTCTTGTAAAGGGAGCTATAGTTGAAACAGAACTAGGGAAGGCAAGAATAACAAACAGACCTTCCCAAGAAGGTAATATTCAAGCAGTTCTAGTTGAATAAAATGGCGCCTCTCATTCTAAGAGCACATCACATAAATTCTGCAAAATTATTATTTAAAACCCCCAGAGAAAAAATAATAGAAGTTATGGGAGAATTCGAATACATTGATAATCAATTCGACCCCTTCATAAACATCGTCTACAGGAACCTGAAAGATTACTTCGAAAGACTATCTCAAAAAATAAGACTAAAAATCGGCGGATTAGATATTATCTGCGAAAGTTGCAAAAAACATGAAAGGAATATATGCAAACCAAATAGAACGGGAAAATATAGTATATTTTCATCAGGAAATTCTTATGGGAGAGACGCTGATGTTCAAATTTTAGACAAATACGGACTAAAAATAGATAGAACTTATACCGTAAAAGAAATAAGACAAGCTGCAAACTTCTAAAACAACACATTTCTCCTCGATATTTTTAAAAACGAAAGCCTTAAAAACCCATTCCCTTTTTAAATCTTACTATGGCCGGTGCTAAAAAATGCCCAGAGTGTAACAGTTCTAAACTAATCTACGACGAAACAAGAGGGGAGGTAATCTGCGGATCGTGTGGACTTCTTGTAGAGGAAAGTATGGTCGACACCTCACAAGAACTAAGATCCTTCGACAAATCAGAGAAAAAATCCCGAGGAGGAGCCCCAATTTCTTTACAAAAATTCGATAAAGGATTAACAACCAATGTCGGTGAAATCTCAGATATCTATAAATTAGACTCAACTCAACAAACAAGAAAATACCTAAGATTAAAAAAATGGCAAGAAAGAGTCTCAACTTCTATCGAAAGAAACTTAAGACTAGCAATGTCAGAGCTTAGAAGAGTAGCTTCATTCCTAGATTTACCATCAGTTGTTAGAGATGAATCCGCAAGAATCTACAACTTCGTTCTACAAAGAGGATTAGTCCGAGGTCGTTCAATGGAATCCGTAATCGCAGCATGTATCTACGCAGCCTGTCGTTCATACAATATCCCAAGAACACTAGATGAAATTTCAAATGCTTCAGAAGTCGAAAGAAAAGAAATCGGAAGAACATACCGATTCATAATCAGAAAAATCGGGCTAAAGGTAACGCCCTCATCTCCAAAAGACTACATCTCAAGATTCTCTTCGACTTTGCACTTGTCACCAGCAGCCCAAAACGAAGCCCTAAAAATCCTACAAAAAGCTGAAATCTCAGAGCTAACATCAGGCCGAGGACCAGCAGGAATCGCAGCAGCAGCACTTTATGTAGCAGCCTTAATTAACGACGAGAAAAAAACCCAAAGAGAAGTTGCAGACGTCGCTGGAATAACAGAAGTTACAATCAGAAACCGATACAAAGAACTCCTTGAAAGACTAGACCTCGAGGACAAAATGAAAATCAAAGAAAACGAAAGAAAGAAATCCAAAGAATAATTCTACTCCAAATCTTTTTATACTCAATTCTTGTAAGCCTATTATCCCATGAGGGAATGCCGGAGCGGTCAAACGGGCCAGGTTTAGGACCTGGTAGCTTATGCTTACGGGGGTTCGAATCCTCCTTCCCTCATTCGAATAACCCGTATTACGGGGATTTGCTTGCGAGCGATGGTCGCGAGTAAGCAGCAAGCTTCTCTGAAGCGCCGCCGAATCCTCCTTCCCTCATTCGAATAACCCGTATTACGGGGATTTGCTTGCGAGCGATGGTCGCGAGTAAGCAGCAAGCTTCTCTGAAGCGCCGCCGAATCCTCCTTCCCTCATTTTATCTAACATAAAAACTAATCACAAAACCACTCTTTTCTATCTGACTATTGGAAAATTCAAAGGACTTCCCTTCTTCTAAATTAAAAATATAATATTGATCTATATGTCCCACCTTGACATCGCCACCAGTAGTGATAAACTCATAAACATCATACCCCCCAAGTTGCTTCTCAAAAAGATAATAATCAGACTTAGAATCACCGACATAAATAAAATACGCCTTAACATTCCCTAAACGACTATCCTCAATAAACTCGGGATCATTGACATTAACATAGGGAACCGGCTCAGACGAAACCCTATCCACCCCACCAAAATCATCACCAGAACTTTCCGAGTCCGCCTCCAGAGAACTATCAAAATTAGCATTCCCAGAATCAGGAATAATTCCACATACTTGATCAACGGCCAAAAATATTCTCTGTGCATAATAATAATCACCATCAGGCCAAGGAAGTGCCGTACGTCGAGTAGTCAAATAGCCATCAATAAATCCATAATTAAACGCCCAAAATCTTTCATCTCCCCAATGAACAACCCCAGATTCACAGAATGATTCATGAAGCATAATGGAAAATGCATCTGCACCTATTGTCAACATCACTTTTACACCAACCTCAAAACCCTGAGCCACATCAGATGAAAAAGTCGGCGAATTAATATTCCCCCTTAATATGTTTACATACTCATCAACTATCTCTTCGGTTATTACTTCATTTTTGTCATAAGTAGGCTCTATTACTCTCGTCTGCCCTTCCAACCCCATTGCAGATTCTTTATAGTCAGCAAAAAACTTATTCAACCTTTCCTCATCATCTTTTATAAAAAGCAAATATTTGTACATATGAACACTCGCTGCCACAGGATCGCCATCATTCTCAAATGAATCATCATAATCTAACCAAGTTCTTTCCCTAAAGAATTTCCCCGGATTTACTCCCGGATCAGGACCAAAATAATAATCTTCACTCCAATACCAAGGAATTGTTTCATCATTATACCTAAATTCTTTCGGACTTGCTGAGCTACTCAATAATATTTCATTAATCCTATAATCCTGAACCTGTTGAGCGCCCCCAACCTCCAAAATAAGAACATAATCATGGGGGTTTCTCTCACCTCCATGATATCTATCATCTTCAGGGAAAAGTTTACTTTCATCCTCACGAACACTTAAAATCGATTCATCGATATTTCCCTTCACCACATCCCCCACACTTTCCAAATTCAACTCCTTCAAAAAATCATCAAAACTCAAAGTCTTAAAATCATTAGTATCATAACTAACCAACTTATTATTTTTATAATAAACAATAACAGAAGTTACTGTACTCGTCTTACCATTATTATCCTCCTTAACCTCCTTATATAACGACTTCAGACCCTGCTCAAAATCATTACTCTTCATGTCAACAAGAATCTGTCTATTCATGGGATTCATTTTAGAAACATAACTCGGATCCAAACTTTTCACATTTTTATAACTATTAATCTTCTGCCAAGAAACCTGCCACTTATCACCAAAAAACTTGTAATACCTATTATATTTATCCTCATTCAAAACATTCCAAGCAATCAAGCCATCACCAAACTCAAAAATAAATTTCTCGACATTCCTCTTTTCATCACTAACAGAACTTGCCGAAATATCATCCACATCATCACCAGACGCAGTAACGTCAATCCCACTATAAGAACAAAACCCATAATTACAAACACCACCTTCCTCTTTAACACAATTACTATCCTTCGTACAACTTTTCAAATCACTATCATCACTCTCAACCATACATTTCCCATCGGGTTTGCAAATTCCACTATCACATTCCTCATCAACATCACAATCCTTCTCCACCTCAACCACCGTAGCCACCTCTTCAGCCTCAGGCGTCGCAGTTTTCTTCATCTCATAAACAATTGCCCGATAAACCGAAGCCTTCAATGCCAGAGCCTCAGCCCTATCAGCATTAGTCCCAGAACCAGGCGCAGCATCGGTCCCAATAATAGAATCCAACTTCTCAATAACATCATCGATATTTTTCCCAGTCCCCGCTTTCAATTCATCCGTCTTCAAAGCATTAATCTTATCACGAACCAAATCTAAAGTCTTCTGCGTCTGTTCGTAACTCATCTGCGCATTCTCAATCAACCCCCTCTTCTCTTCCAAAATAGAAACCGAATCACCCTCAACAGCCTCGACCATACTCAAATCATTCTCAACACTCTCAGTATCCAACCAACACCGAGTACTAATCTCACCACAATAACCAACATCCTTCCACCTGCCATACTCCTTCTGTCTGTTCCCTTCAGTATCCTCACAATAACCAGTATCAACACTACAATGATATCCACTTGCACAAGTCCCCAAGCCATCAGCACAATAAACCTCAGCCTCACTATTCACACCAGCACCAGGATTCGCACTCGCACAAATTCTAACAATTCCCCTAAGTGCAATCTCAGGACTAGCAATCTCCTCAGCCCCAGCCTGCACATTCAAATTAACCATTGACAAAGCCGAGGGACTCCCAGAAATACATTCTTTCTCCGTTTTAATATCCGACTCCTCAGCCTGCTCCTGAGTAAACTTAGCCTGAACATAATTCAAACCAAAATCAGTAGTCACCTGCTTAAACCCACAATCCTCCTTCGCATCAGTCACAACACAAAGTTCTTTGTAACCAGAAGGCGCCGTAAAATCAACAGTCTCATCAGCCGCGCCACCCTTAGGAATATACCCAGTCTGAACCATCACGCTAGGATTAGACCTATAATAACTAGTCTCCGGCGGATTCTTCAAATAAACCTTATACTGAACACCCTTATCATTCCCAGCATAAATATGATAATAAACTTTATATTGCGAAGTCGAAGGAACTGTAGCCTCGGTAAAAAGCGTCTCACTAAACTGAGCATAAAACTGCGTCGGACTCTCAGGTTCTAACAAACTATCAATCGCATCAGCAGAAGTCGGCAAACTCGTCCCAATAAACGATTTACAAAACGTGCTTCCAATCTCCTCAGTATTCCTCAAATTAAAAGCCTTAAACGCATTCGGCGCATAAATCGTTTGAAAATAATCTATATTTTTCTGCAAAGTATTCCAAGACTGCTCAACCATCAAATACTCGCCGCCGCCTCGAACTCTTTCTCCAGGAGACATAACACTCGAAATCAAACTCGGAATCAACTGATCCATCACCGGCGACAACTGCCTCCAGAAAAACTCACACTTGTAAACCGAAGTAATCTCGTCACAAATCCCAACATGCTCACCCGTCTCCAAACTAGTCTCCAAACAATCTCTCTCCGACTTCAAAATCGAAACAAAAGAATCAAGCCCAGCATGAATCCCACTCAAACAGATAGGAACCGCAATCCCCTCAGCGGCATTAGGAAGACACAAGATAAGACTTCCAATAATCCCCGTCTGTATAACATCACTAACCGGCATCCTACCACCAAGGTCACAACGCGAAGGCGGACAAATCACAGGGTCACAAACATTAAACATCAACTTACAATCCTCAGGACTCATAAAATCCTGACATTCAAAACCACCAACCTGGCTCATCGGCTTACCTCTCTCTATGCTCTCCCCAAAAATCTTAATCACACTCTGATCACCCTGACCAGATGCCTGCCTAATCGCCTCACGACCCCTCTCATACAAACTTTTAACTTCTGAGCTAGCCAAACCAGGACAAGGAATAAACGTATCAACAGACCCCACAGTATTAACACTAAACGACTGACACAAATCATCTCCAACCCCACTCTCCATATTTTTATTCCCCCCAATATTACAAATCTTAAAATAGCTAACGTCCGCCGAAGCTGTATACCCTTGAGGAGAACTGTCCAAAAAAGTCCCGCCACTATTAGGAACCATAGAATACCAACCCTCTTGCAAATCAAACGGTACAATCGCAGGAAGCCCCTTATTCCCTCCAGATTCATAATAACTAACTCTAGCAGTTCCCTGCGACCACTTATTAGAACAATCACCATCAGAACCAGAACCAACAAAAACAGCATTCTTTAGTTCCTCAATAGTACCCGCCGTAGTCCAACCACCATTCACATTTTCATAAACATTCTTAACAGTCATTTTACCGTCACTAGGCACACTCAAAACAACCAGGTAATTTTTACTACCAGTAGTCTGAACAGCCTGAACCCTAGTAGCAGCCCCAACACCATCAACACTAAGCCCATACTTACTAGCCTTATCACCACCCCACTGATAATACTGAGTTTTCTTATTCGTCAAAACAGCAACAGTAGCAGGATTAGTCTTCCACTCATTCCCAACTTCATTAGCAGCCGCCTTAGCCTCATCATTTTGTTTCTTCATCCCAGCAACATTCTTCAACATCTTGTTCAAATCCTCCTGAGCAACCTTAGCAGCTTCACCACCCTGATCCTTCAATTTTTTCACCAAAAGAGCCGCTTGCAACTGAGACTTCGTCGTCAAATCCTCAGCCGTCAAATCAACGCCATCAACTGTAGAAACGGTGCCAGTACCTAACCGAACCCGTAACTGCTCAATATACTTACTCTGGTTAGTAACACTGTCTCCTCCAAACAAACCACCACTCTGCGTATTCCCAGCCATCGCTGCATCCATCTCATCATTCACACCATTCAAGGCAGCAGTCATGGCCTCAACATCTTTCTCAATCTTGGGAGCCAAATCATTATAACACTGCGTCGAGGAGATACTACTATAATTCTGTGCACAAATTGACTTATACTTAGCCATCACTTTCTGCCGCGCCATAGCCTCCCCACTAAACCCACTAGCCATACTCTTAACCATCAAAACAGCCGAAGTCGCAAAACACGCACCCTTCCAACCCTTAATCACATTCCCCAACTTCTCAACTATATTCTCCCAATTATCAATCGACTCATTCAAATTCGCCAACATCCTATTCACCCTATCAGGCGACAACTCGATCGCCCTCTTCTCAATTCCAATCTTAAAAGTAAAATCGGCCTCGGTCTTCGTCCTCTTCACCTCAGGAATCAACGAAATATAAGCGACCTCATCAACCTTCACATCACTGACATAAACATCAACTCCCTTAAAATTCTCACTCTGTCCCTCTAAAATTTCAACCGACTTCTTCTGACCTTTATCTCCAGTATCAACAAAAGTAAGCTTAACTCTCCCCGGCAAAATATCATTAATCTGAATAACCCCAACAGCTCCCAACCCAATCTCGCCAGTCTCATTCACATTATAAGAAGTCCCTCTAATCCTCAAAATAGCTTCCTTCTCACTCTCATTATTAGGCTTAAAATCGACAACGCCAATCGTATGAAACTTATTACTAACATAAACACTCGAAAAAGCACCACCAAAATTAGTCCCATTAAGCATCTGTCTCTCATATCTAATATCCTGAACAATAGCAGAAGTCGGATACTTCTCAATAAACAAATCCATCAACCTCGTCGCCGTCTTACTTTTATTCAACTGCCTAGACAAAACAATCTGCTCATAAAGCGCCTCTTCCCCGTAAGCATCCCCAATATCTTTCTTCACAAAAGGATAAGTCTCAATCAACTCATCAACGGCCTTAGTAGACTTAATGAAATTATCATCCAGCCCCGCGTCATTATAATTCTGATCTTCTATAGTCGCCTCACTTTCATTCTTCTTAGACAAACTTAAAACTATCTTGCTATTCCCTGTACAACTAATTGAAACACTCCCCTCATTATAATCACTAATCTCCAAATTTCCAACCCTACACTTATCATTCAAAATCTTAGAACCCTCACGAACCCAAATCTCATCACCATCAACATTCAAAAGCGCTTTATTCTCAGGAGCAACAATTCCATTCAACTTCACCTTCAACCCAGCCCTACAATAATACCCAGGTAAATACATCAGGTTACTCGTCTCACCTTCTTTCAATCTCAAATTCCGAATAACCCTCTCCTTACTTCCGTCCAAAACCTCAACAACAGCAGTCCCATCGTCAATACTTCTAAGTCTCAAATAACCCCTACCATTCCAAAACGAAGTCTCAGCATAACTGTCATCCCATTGGTCATCACTCATCGCCGGCAAATAATATTCGGCCCTGCCCGTTCCAAAAGCCTCCTCGGCATCATAACGAATCGTCGCAGTCAAATTCCCAGCAATCCAATCCTCCATATTATCCTCGACTTTATTCCGTTTCAAAACAATCACAACATAGCCAATATTATTAATCACAGGGTCCCCAAGCAAAGTCGTATAGGATTTGACCGCAGCTCGAGCCGGATGAAAACTAATCCCAGAAACCCCGCTAGGATAATCCCCCTTAAAAGAAATCGATCTTATCGAAGAAACCTTAATCAGAGGGTTAACTTTAATCGCATACAATTGACAAAAAACCGGGACACTCTGATCCTCCAACAAATCACTTCTCACAACGCCAGGAGTACATCCTCCAGGAGGAATCCCAATAATAAAATCACTCGTCGCCTCACACTGCTCCGTATCCATCTGACTCAAAATAGGCCAATAAGTACTAACGTCCCCAGAATAAAGCCTATTAAAATTCGGCTGATATGCCTGCCAACTACTAATCGAACCAGAATATCCACTAGACACCGTCGACCCAGCAAAACCAGGAGCAGAAGCCCCAGGGAAAGGAGAACTAGATACCGCCAAGACCCCCGACAACATAAAAACCCCAACCAACAAAAACAAAATTATTTTCCTTCTCATATTAAATCCAAAAAGACGACCTCCGCATCAACCTTCTCATAATTCGCCTGCAAGCCCGCAATATCAGTCGGCAGACCAAACAAAGGTATGTTAATATTTAACCCACTAGCATCCGCCAACTGCCCCTCGGTAATATATTCAGAAGTCTTCCCTCCGCCAACAACAGCAAAGGAAACATCCATTTCAGGCAAATTAACATCATAACATTTTTCAGTCATAGCCCCAAACATTCCAACTAAACCACTCTCGGGAATATCAACACATTCTCTCTTATTCGATGCTGGAAATTTCAAAGACGAATTATCATAAACATGAACAGTCACATTATAATAACCCTCAATTAACTCAATAGAATTCATCTCAGGATAAAGCACTGTCGCTGAATAATCATCACCAACAAACGAAACCAAAGCCTTGTCAACAGCTCCCAAGTCCAAACTCAAATTATACTTCTTATTTAAAACAATATTCGCAATACTTTCCTCGTTTGTAGAAATCTGATATTTAGCGTCACTATAACCCTCAGCACTAGCCAATACAAAACCATTCACACACTGAGGCATCTCACCTCTCAAAATCGCGTCCCCATTCTCCAACTCAGTCTCACCAATCTCACAAACAGAATCTAAACACTTAAACTGAATTCTAGCCTCAACTGGATTCAAATTAGCATCATAAGTATAAACATCAACATCCTGATTCTTGAACTCACAAACCTTAGACTCTATAGTTGCTCCAGTTGTCGTCGGCATTGCTTCCCGAGCCTGATTCTTAGAAATTACAACCCCAATAGGAAACTGAAAAATTTCTTTATCATCATAAAACTGAATCAACACAGGAAAATTAATATCATAAACCAAATGATAAGGGATATAACAAAAGCCCATCGCAGCCATACCCTGCTGCAAACCAATCGGCTTCGCAACCTTATCCCCATAAATCTCAATCCTCGTCGGCCAATCAGGCGAATACATAAAATTCACATTCTCATCAATCTCCTTTCCAATATCAGTAACAAAATATTTATCCTCGCTAGATCCCAAATTATAATAATTCCCATCAAGCTTCAGCGTCGGAATATTCGCAGCCAACCCATTAACAATATCATCCTGGATATCTTGATCAACAAAAATCTTCGGCGCACACCCAATCTCCGTACCTGTCACAGGAGCATAAAGCCTCATAACATCCAAAGCATATTTCTCCAAAAACATCTCACTCTTCTCATAATTATAAACATCAATGGCCATATCATAAAATTTCCCAAGCTTACTACTCACAGAAAACTCATGACTATTAACAATAGCCGACTGATCTCCTCGAAAAATCGTAACCTTATTAGTCACAGCCAAATCAACTTTCAAATCATCAATACCAGAAACGGCCACCCCCTCATCGACATAAACATCATAACCCATTTCTTCAAAACTTGAAAAATCACAATCTTGCAACCTTTCACTAACATACTCATTCAACTCAACTTCCATTTCAGCCTTCCGCGGAACTCTCTCCCTTAGCAAATTATTGCCAGAAACATACATCCAATACTGAATCGGCTGTCCCAAAAAATCCAACTGCGAAGAAAATGGCATATAAGCAGAACCTGGCTCAAACTCAGGAACCTCAATATGTCCTCCCTGTTCCCCCAAAAGGTAAATCCCCTCCTGCGCACTCGCCTCCAAACATGAGATATAATAATCATAAGCCGGTCTCAAATCTTCACTTATACCAACCGCAACATCATCCCGCAAAGCAAAGTAAGCAATAATTCCACCGACAATAACAATTGCAACAATAATAAAAATGGTCACCTGACCCCTCTTCCCTAAGTCACCTAAATTTCGCATAAATACCCAAGACAAAACGCATATATAAAACTAATTATAATTATCTTTGAAACTCATAAAGTTCTTTCACTTCATCCTCGTCCATAGCCCTATCCAAAACCATAATCTCATCAATATTCCCATCAAACCATTCATTAGATTCGGGAGGGCTCCACCAACCCCTACGACCAATTACAAAAGTATCAGAAGAAACATTGACACGAGATCCAACATCTGTTCTTTCATCAGCAAGCTCTCCATTAAGATAAAGTTTCATATATTCAGAAGACTTAAACACCCCAGTAAAATGAACCCATTCCCCCAAAGTTATATCAGAATAAATAAATCTCCAAGCATTTAAATCATAATCCCTAGTAAAAAAAGCTAATTGAGTCAAAGATGTTCCAACGGCGTAAGTAGGCATTACATAAACATAATAGCCACAAGTAGGACAGCTTCCAGACCAAAAAACAAAAGAATGATTATCCTTATATGGCCTAACCCAACCTGAAATACTAAAATCTTTTGTGATATTCAAAGGCTGAGCATTAAAGATATAAACACTTTCATTGTCCAAATAATCAAGCCTTATACTTCGACCAATCCCATTTCTACCCGCTTCATAAGTCGCACCTCCACCGATAGCTCCTTCGATAAAATTTCCATGCAATCTCTCATCAACCTCGTTCAAATCATCATCAAACTTCCAATACGCAACAATATCTTCTTCGATGTCAGAATCAACATAATTAATATCACACTCTTTCAAATTGTCAACACTAGCAACACTTTCACAGACCCTCTCTGTCCTGCCATTATTAACCACGGGCGCAACACTCACCTCATCCAAATCACCATCGACAACAAAATAAAAAGTCCCGCCAACGTTTACCTCCTCATCAAAACTCCTAGTCAATTTTCTCGAATCCCCTCCAGAAGAAAAAATAAACTGGACCCCCTCAACATCAGAAGTTCCCTTGCTAACCTTAACTGAAACCGCCTTCGACACAGAATCAAAACAAGTATAGCCACTCGCATCATCAATAACGATCTGAGCATTCAAACAAAGAGTTTCCAATTCAAGATTATCCCTAATTATTGGAATTACTGTAGCCCACAAAATCGTGACAGCAGCAATAGTTATCAAAATTATTAATACCGTAGCAACAATCGCAGATATCCCCTTTTTCATCTAATCAACAACAAAACAACATATAAATAATTTATCACACAGCAAACCTAGGATCCCGGAGTCTGCACACTAAAAATATTAGAAACTTCACTCGAAGTCAAAACCCTATTATAAATCATCACATCATCAAGGTAACCATCAATATAATCTGACATTCCAGTTCTAACCCCAATAAATAAAACATCAATCCCCGGATCATCATTACTCCTCACCCCAGGTGCATCAAGAGAACCATCAATATATATCTGCTTAAATCCACTAGAATCATAAGTCCCAACAACATGAGACCATGTCCCAAAACCAAGAACGCTAACCCCCGACAAAACACTAGAACCATTAGTAAATAAATCATTTTGAATCATATATCCTCCGGCGGCATCCTGCGCCCTCATCTCAAAGGCATCATCCCCACCAAAAATTCTATCAAAAGCTCCAGTAACAACATCCAAATTAATCCAAAAACTAATCGACCCAGAGCTAGCCGGATCAAAAGACCCCACATTAACATAATCATTAGAACCATCCAAACCCAAAACACCACCCCTAACAGCATCACTAACAACGCCAGCCCCATTCACAAACGCCCCATCATAACTCCCAGTTTCATCACTCGCATCAACATCAAACTTCCAATAAGCAACATAATCAGAAGGCACAACCACCGAAGAAACACATACACCAGCCACACAACTCTCGGTAGCACCGCAAATGGTTCCGTCAGTTCTATCATAACAACTGTCTCCACCCAAAGCACAAGTATAAGGAGTATCGACATCACAAAAACTACCTGCACTTGAACAACCTGGATCATCAGTGCAACCAACCACACAAACTCCTCCAACACAACTCTCGGTAGCACCGCAAATGGTTCCGTCAGTTCTATCATAACAACTGTCTCCACCCAAAGCACAAGTATAAGGAGTATCGACATCACAAAAACTACCTGCACTTGAACAACCTGGATCATCAGTGCAACCAACCACACAAACTCCTCCAACACAACTCTCGGTAGCACCGCAAATGGTTCCGTCAGTTCTATCATAACAACTGTCTCCACCCAAAGCACAAGTATAAGGAGTATCGACATCACAAAAACTACCTGCACTTGAACAACCTGGATCATCAGTGCAAGTTGACGGCGGAGTTGCGGGCGGATCAACATCAGGCTCGACAAAACCACCAACAGGACTAAGTCCGCTCAAATCACTATCTTTAATCAAGCTCTTACTCAAGCCCCCGACAACAGAACCAACCTTCCCACCTTCAAAAACAGGCGACAACTTAATTGACTCTAAGTCTCCAGAATAAGCACTTAAATTAATATGATATGTCTTCTTAGAATTCTCCGCCAAATTATCATTAACATAATGCGTTATAGTATTCCCGCCCATCGTAAACGACAAACCAAATCCAATAATCTCCGCATCATCACTACCCCTCTTCACCTGAACCTCTATCAAACGACTAGCAGAATCCCACGAGGTATAACCCTCAGTCGAAACAATTTGCATACTAACCATCTGGTCCAATGAACCTAAATTATCCCTAACCATCGGCATAACCACCGCCCAAAGAATCGTCACCCCAGCAACAGTTATCAAAACCACCAAAACCGTAGCAACAATCGCAGATATCCCCTTCTTCATACATAAAAAACAGTGAACATAATATATAAAATTAATGACCCAAGAATTGTGGACAAGCGATAGCGAAGGTTATGCCTTGGCAACTCGGGACCAGTTCATTCTTGTCCTATGACCCCACCAAGAATTGAACTTGGGCCTCATCGAAGTCAACGATACGTCCTAACCACTAGACAATGGGGTCTATCTAAAACTCCAGAGAAATCGGCGCTTTTAACTTTTCCGCTTACTTATAACTCCCCCCTTAACCTGCCCCCAATTCCCCTCGACATAATCAAAGTTTAAACTATTCTTATCAACCCGAGCAATCTCGCACAAATCATCAAATAAATCCTCAGGCAACAATCGAGACTCATTATAATAATTTTTCAAAGTCGAATAAGAAGTCGAAAAACCAAACTGCAAAATACCACGAAGTGAAGGAACATTCAATTTATCAATAATCAAATCCAAAAACCTCCGTTGTCTCCCTCGACCAAACCGAACTCTTCTCATAATAAAAATAACAATTACATCTTTATAATTTTAACTGCGAGACCACACAAACACAAACTTTAAAAAGGAATTTTCAAAAGAAATTATATGAAAAGACCAAAGAAAACAAACAGGTATTGTCCATTCTGTAAAAAGAAGACAGCACAAAAAGTGAAAGAGCCAAGCAAAGGCAAGGCTAGTTCTATGAAAAGAGGGTCAAAAGTCAGAATGAAACTTCGAGGTCTTTGGAGAGGAATCGGCAACAAAGGAAAATACTCTCGTATGAAGAACCAGCAAAAAGGAAAACGTAAAACAACTAAAAAAACAAACCTGATGTACACCTGCACTGAATGCGGAAAATCAAAATACCAGAAACAGGGCACACGAACATCAAAATTAGTATTAGAATAAAATGGCAGAAAGAAAAAAATACATAGAAACACAGGTCCCAATCCTAAACTCAACAATGAGAATCTTAGGAACAGCAGAAACCCTAGATAATAAAACAATAAAATTAGATTTAACAAGAAGACTAAGGGGAAAAGGTCTAACTATCAAATTCAGAATATTCAACCGCGAAGGAAAATTAGTTGCAATCCCAAACCAAATGGAACTTGTAGGATCTTATATCCGAAGAATGATGCGAAAAAGAACAGACTATGTTGAAGATTCATTTAACGCTAGATGTTCAGACGTCCAAGTTATAATCAAACCAATGTTAATCACAAGAAAAAAAGTTTCTAGAGCAGTTAGAAAAAATCTTAGAAACACGGCAAAAGAATTCATAGTAGAATATATCAAAGAAAAAGACTACAACACAATTTGCAACGAACTTCTCGATGGGATACTTCAAAAGACAATGCTTCCAAAATTGAAAAAAGTTTACCCACTTTCATTTTGTGACATTAGAATTTTTGAAACAAAAGAACTTGAAAAAATAGATATAGAAAAAGCTTCAGAAATGCAAGAGGCCGATAAAGAATCAGAAGACATTCAAGCAAGCAATGAAGAAAACATCCAAGAAGAAACAGAGGAGAAAAAAGCTGAACCAGAAACCACCGAAGAAGAAGCTAAAGAGAAAAATGAGTGAGCAGTCATGTTTAATTCTAATAAAACCTGATGGATTAATAAAATCCTTAACGGGAAATATAATTGCCGAACTTTCAAAGGCTGAATTAAAAATAATTGCAGCCAAAATAGTTTCTGTTGATAGAGAATTAGGAGAAAAACACTATCAAGATTTAAAACAAAATAGGCCAGAAATTTTTGAAGAAGTTTTAAAATACATAATGGGAGAATATCACACAAGGAGGGTTTTAGCATTAGTTTATCATGGAGAAAACGCAATCAAAAAAATCAGGGAAATTGCGGGCGTAACAAACCCTGAAAACGCAAACCCAGTAAGTATCAGGGGAAGATATGGAAGAATCAACTCTCAAACAAACGTCTTGGAAAATTGTATCCACGCTTCAGACTCAGAAGAAAACGCAAAAAAAGAAATCCAACTTTGGTTCTCTCCAGACGAAATAGTAAAAGAAATATACCCTGCAAAAACCAAGGAAGTACAGATTCAAGTAAAAGTTTGGGAATAATTCTAATCAAAAAAACTCATAAAAATCAATCTAAATAAATCTAACTAATTATTCCTCAGAAACTTTCTCAACCACTTTCTTAACAACTGGCTTCTCTACCTTTTTTTCAACCTTACCCTTATTCTTCGGCCTCGGCTTCCTATTTCTAGAAGTACCCTCAACTAACTCCTTTCGCTTTTTTTTCCTTCGAGCAACTCTCCAAGATTTATTCCTATCAAGTCGCTTCGGTTTATTTTTACCTGGCATAATAATTGATGAAAATTTGAGTTTTTAAGTGTGTCGATACAACCATCATAAAACTTAAAAACAGACTCCTCAATAAATCTATATGCCTGCGTAGCTCAGTGATAGAGCATCTGTCTTGTAAACAGAGGGTCGAGGGTTTGACTCCCTTCGCAGGCTTATGACTTGGCAAGATATAACAATAACAATTATTATGATTGCCTTTAGCTATGCATTAATTCCTCAAATAATAAAAGGATTCAAAAATAAAAAATCCTTCATCGCACTCCAAACCGCCCTAATAAATTCTGCAGGGATGTTAATTGTCGGGATAACCTATATCACATTAAATTTATATTTCTCAGCGACAATGTCTATAATCGGCGGCATACTCTGGGGGATTCTATTCATCCAAAACAAAATATACAATTAATCCTCATCAATAACTTCAACCTTCTTATCCTTCTCTAAGATATCAATAACCTCGCTCTCCAAATTAGCAACCTCTCCCTTATCAAAAGGCCCAATCTCGCTTCCATCAAACCCAAGAAACTCCGGCACATCCTCCAAAAACCTCACCAGCTTATGTTTCCCCTCGTCCTTTTGCCCGCCTTCCATATCCGATCCCATATTCTTCTCAGCCTTCTCAAGACTCTTAACAACCTCCTCGAACAAATCCTTCTCAAATCCCAATAAATTCTCAAAATCTTTCTTACTAATCCCAACCTCAGAAGCAACAAACGACAAATTCAAAATTTTCTTCTTCCGAATCCTAAGCAAATCCCTAAAACTAGAAATCGCATTCTCCAACTTCTTCTTATTCTTAATCGCCATATCAGAAAACAAATCATCCTCCTTACTCAAAAACTCCTTCTTCTCCCGAAAATATTCACTAACCTCACTCAAAAATTTCTTAGGCAAAGGCTGCAGTTGTTCAGAATACTTCTCCTTCCTCATCGCCTCATAAATATCACTAAAAGTTATCATAACCCCGAAACGAAGCTCCCGTTTAAAAGAATTGTTATACTCCAAACCAAAACCTTCTTAATCTCAAACTCCTTCGGAAAATTATGTTCGGATCACTAAAAGCAAAGCTAAAAGGCTGGGTCAAAAAAAACAAAGACGAAGAAGCAGAGCTAGTTGAAACAATAAAAGAAGAAAAGAAAGTTGAGAAAAAACTAGAGAAAGAAAAAACCAAAAAGAAGAAGATAGAGAAAAAAGAAGCTAAAATAGAAAGGGAAAAAGAAGCTAAAAAAATTAAGACAGAGAAAAAAGAAACACCAAAAGAAGAAGAAGAACACAAAGCTGAACTTGAACAATCCTTAGAAGAAACCATTCAAGCACCAGTCACGGAAAGGGGCTTCTTTTCCAAATTCAAAAAGAAGCTAACAGAAGAAAAATTTGAGGAACTCTTTGAAGAACTCCAAATCATCCTCTTACAAAATAACGTCGCATACGAAGCTGTCGAATCAATAAAAGAATCCCTAGAAGAAAGATTAATCGGCAAAACCCTAAAGGAAGTCGACCTAGCAACCGAATTAAAAGAATCCATCAAATCACTACTAATTAACCCCCCAGATTTCCTAAAAACAATCAAAGATTCCCTAGAAGTAAAACAACCTTTCGTAATCGTATTTTCAGGAATCAACGGCTCAGGAAAAACAACAACAATCGCGAAAGTCACAAACTACCTCCAAAAAAACGACATCTCCGTTTGCCTAGCCGCAGCCGACACTTTCCGAGCAGCAGCAATTCAACAGTTAGAAGAACACGCAAACAAACTTAACGTCCCAATAATCAAAAAAGATTACGGCTCAGACCCAGCAGCAGTAGGTTTCGACGCAGTAGCTTACGCAAAAAAACACAAAATCGACGTAGTCCTAATTGACACGGCCGGTCGAATGCAAAACAAAGACTCCTTAATGAAAGAAATGGAAAAAATCGCACGAGTAAACAAACCAGACATGAAAATATTCCTAGGCGAATCCATAACAGGAAACGACGCAACCGAACAAGCAAAGGCATTCAATGACAGCATAGATATCACAGGAATAATCCTCTCAAAAGCCGACGTAGACGAAAAAGGCGGAACAGCAATCTCAGTCTCAAAAGCAACAGGTAAACCAATCCTCTTCCTCGGGATGGGACAAGAATACGACGACCTAGAAGTTTTCGACAAGAATAAATTAATTGAAAAATTAGGATTATAATTATACAACATTCAGTAAATATGCCCCAATAAACATTAACAAAATAAATATTATTTTCTGGAATAAAATTCTTTTACTTAATTCTTCCTTTATTAAATGTGGAAAAAATATTGTCAATAAAATTCCTATCAAAAATACAAACACCGGCTGAAGACCACCAATAACCCACACCAAGGTTAATGGAGCTAATAATATTGCAAAACTAAAAACAATTACCCCAATTATATTAATAGTCTCATTTAAGATATTTAACCCTATTATCGCTTTTTTATTTTTCTTAAAAGAAATAATAAAATCTTTTCTATAGGATTTTACAAAAATTAATAATATCAATCCAAAAATCACAAAACCAGAGTATTGCCAAAAACTAACTGTCCAGAAATCTAACTCTAAGGCAAAAAACTTAAAGAATAAAGTATTCAACGCTACTAATAGCGATGCCAACAATTGCAAAAATAAAACGTCTTTGGTCAAATGAATTTTTTTATTGTGAAATTTAATGGATATTCCTATCGCCCCAAAAATAATCAACAACGAACCAATAATCTGAGTTATTGTCAATACTTCCCTTAAAATAAAAAAAGCAAGAAAATATGAAAAAATGGGAACACTTTGAAATATTGGAACAACCTCAGAGGTATCTGCTTTACTTAATGCTTTCAAATAAGGAAAAAGATAAAGAATAAACAAAAATCCATTAATAATTAACAAACTACTTGTCGCCAAATTTAAACTTAAAACCCCTGGCTTAAACAAAGCTATTAAGACCGCAACTGGAAACCCTATAAGACAGGAATAAATTATAAGTGCCCCTTCACTTGATCTAAAATATTTCGAAACTAAAAATTTATCAATAAAATTACTTATCGCCCAAAGAAATGGTGCAATCATAGCAACAAGTAGCCAGTTCATAATTTTACATATTTAGAATATTTATAAAGATTCTCAAACCTCAACCCAAAACCTCAAAAACCCCACTTTTCTACTATTTCTATGGTATTAGACAAACTAGGTAGCACCTTGAAAAGCGGAATTAAGAAGATTTCAAACGCGATTTTCGTAGATAAAAAACTAATAGATGGAATAGTAAAAGATATCCAAAAAGCACTAATCGAAGCAGACGTAAACATCGAACTCGTATTCGCATTATCCCAAAAAATCAAAAAACTAGCCTACGACGAAACCATAAAAGGAATCGACAAAAAAGAACAACTCGTAAAATTAATCCATGACGAAATCAACGCACTCTTAGGCGAGAAAAAAGAACTAAAGCTAGAGAAAAAAGCAAGTATAATGTTTCTAGGTTTATACGGCGCAGGTAAAACAACAACAATCGCAAAGCTAGGATTCTACTACGCAAAACGAGGAAGAAAAGTAGCACTCTTAGGATTAGACACCCAGAGGCCTGCAGCTATGGACCAGCTAGAACAAATGGCTAAAAAAGCAAAGCTCCCTGCCTTCGTTGACAAAGTCGAAAAAGACCCAATCAAAATTATCAAGAACTACAAAAAAGACCTAGAAGATTACGACCTAATCCTAATAGACACAGCAGGTAGAGACGGCCTTAACAAAGACTTAATCAAAGAAATCGAAAAGCTAAACAAAACCCTAAAACCAGATTACAGAATCCTAGTTATGCCAGCAGATATCGGTCAAGCCGCAAAAACTCAAAGCTTAGAATTCCAAAAAGCATTATCAATCGACGGCGTAATAATCACAAGAATGGACGGAACATCAAAAGCAGGTGGCGCTCTAACAGCTTGTGCAGAGACAAAGGCCCCAGTTTTCTTCATCGGTGTCGGCGAACAAATCCACGAAATAGAAACATTCGACCCAGAATCTTTCATCTCAAGACTATTAGGAATGGGCGACCTCTCATCCTTACTAGAACACGTCAAATCCGCAACCGACGAAAAGCAACAACAAAGAATCGAAGAAAGACTTCAAGAAGGAAAATTCACACTACTAGACCTCTACGCCCAACTAGAACAAATGAACAAAATGGGAAGCATGGACAAACTTGTGGGAATGATTCCAGGAATGTCCGCAGCAAAAGTCCCTAAAGACGTCCTAGAAAAACAAGAATCAAAAATGAAACACTGGAAAACTGCCATTTCATCAATGACCGAAGAGGAAATCGAAAACCCAGAAATCCTAGAAAAACAAACAACAAGAATCCAGCGAATCGCCCACGGTTCCGGAACAACCACAACAGAAATCCGAGAACTTCTAAAACAATACAAAATGCTCAAAGAAATGATGGGCATGCAATCCGGCCTCGCCGAAGGAAAAATCGACCAAAAGATGATGCAAAAGATGGCCAAGAAATTTAAAGGTAAAATAAAATTCTAAAAATAAAAACCAATATTAGTATTCTAAGCTAGCATTATCCATATTTGTATAAGAACCAGGATTCATAAATCTTCTATCTCCTTCGGGTACACAATAAGGAACAGCGCCACCCTCCAGACATGAGGCAACAACACCTTCAAAGCCATCTGGGCACTCATTATTTTTATCCATCCCAAAATAACCATACTCCTCCATCGTCTCAACACTATCAAGACAACATCCTCTGGGTGTAGGAGCAAAATAGGTAGAATCGGAAAGATTCATACATCTCTCCCTCAAGATAACATAATACTCCTCTCCCAAAAGGGTATAATTCAATTCATCTAAAGAGTCATTAGTTGCCTCGCTCAAAGAACCATTATCTTCTTCGTTCAAATTAACAACATAACTTGTCTCACTTGAAGGAGTGCCATTATAATCTAAAACTTCCTGATCTCCATCAAAAAATAAAAAACCTGCAAGGACAACTACCAAAACGAAAACCAACAAGACAATACACCATCTCTTCTTCATAAAAACAAAAACAATTAAACATTTAAATAAGTTCCTGATAAAATTACCATGAACAAACTAATCCAACAAGGCGCCGAGGCAAAAATATACTTACAAGTCGTACCAGAAGCAGTAATTAACAAAGAAAGAACCCAAAAAGGTTACCGTCACCCAAGCCTCGACAAACAAATCCGAACACGCCGAACAAGATCCGAAGCCAAAATAATCAACAAAGCATCATCCTTCGGAGCAAACGTCCCAGGAGTCCACTCAGTAGACAAAAACTCCCAAACAATATCAATGCAATTCATAGAAGGCGACCGATTATCCGAAACCCTAAACTCCTACCCCGAAGAAAAACAATTCTCAGTCATGCAAAAAATAGGAGAACAAGTAGCCATCCTCCACAAAAACAACATCATCCACGGCGACCTCACAACATCAAACACAATATTATCAAAAGACAAACTCTTCATAATCGACTTCGGACTAGGCTTCATATCAACAAAAATCGAAGACAAAGCAGTCGACCTCCACCTAATCAAACAAGCCCTCGAAGCAAAACACTTCCAAAACAACGAAGCCCTCTTTCAACAATTCCTAAAAATCTACAAAAACAAAGAAATCATCCAAAGACTAGAAGTCGTAGAAAAACGGGGCAGATATAAACACTAACTTTCACTACCACGTTACTTACCATAAGAACTTGGAAAAAATTCATCGTTAAATCTTTTCTCAAGTCTACATGTCAAGGCAGAAGATAAGCCACGAAAATCCGTATTCCCAAGAAACTCTCCCAAATTCCTCCGCGAACCCCCAAGCTTCGCCCCATTATTAATATAAATCATATCAAAATTACTCATCCAATCAAACAAATGCTGACGAATCTGTAAAGGAGCTACAACAGACCAGGCATCAATACTACCTCCATCTACAGCAAATCCCTTCTCAAGATAAAACAAAGACGCATTCTGCAAAACATCATCCCCTTCTGTAACTTTAAACTCGCCAAAAACAGAATATTTTTTCCAAGCCCCAATTCTTTCACCAGGAACATCCCAAGGGACAACCAGAAAGGCCATAGAATCATAAATAGAATCTACCCGAATCGCAGCAAGCGACCCCTCATCACCACTAGCCCCAACACTAACTCTACCACCATTAGTAACATCAAAAGGAACCTCCCCCACCTTCAAAAAAGAAATAAAGGGATAATCAGCTCTTTCAGCAAAAGGAGAATCAAAAGAAGGACTCGCAAGCCCCTCTGTGCAAATATACCCATCCGTCACATCAGCAGTATAAACCCTTCTCATAGGACCACTACACTTCACTACCATTAAATAAAAAAGAATCCAATCTTTTTTAATACTATTATCTTCAGCAATACACTTAAAAATATCCCAATTCTCTCAATATTACTAGTCCCGTAGTCTAGTGGTCAAGGATGCAGGGTTTTGATCCCTGTGACCCAGGTTCGAATCCTGGCGGGGCTATTTTTACATACAATTAACTTTAAAAAGCAAAATTTGTACAACTTATCATGGCAGAAAAAACAAAACCTACATGGGTTAAAATGAAAGAGCCTGAATTAAAAAAAATCATAGCAGAGCTTGCAGAAAAAAACGCCCCTTCTAAAATCGGATTAATCTTGCGAGACCAATACGGAATTCCGACAACAAAAGTTTTCGGCAAAAAATTAAAAGCTTATTTGAAAGAATTAGGAATCGAAGTAAACGAAGACTTAGAAAACGCAGAGAAAAAAGTTGACAATCTTAAAGAACATCTAAAAGAAAACATCACAGACAGGTCCGCAAAACACAAATTACAACACGCACAATCCAGATTAAACATCACTAGAAAGTATTTCAAGGTCCCACTCAGAAGAAAAAAGAAGTAATTTCATTCTCCGTCGACAAACTTAATTTCTACTACCATAATCTTTATTAACTAACCCCGGTTTTTTATAAAATGTTAAAAGAGGTAGAGGGGTTCGTAAAAGAGTTTTTAGAATTCTCCAAGGATAAGCCAATAAGAATCATCAGTCACTACGACACAGATGGAATCACATCAGCAGCAATTCTAATAAAAACCCTCAAAAGATTAGACAAAAAATTCTCAGTCAAAATAGTCAAAGGATTAGAAGAACACATAATCAAAAAAGAACTCCTTAGACAACCAAAAGAAGTCATCGTCTTCAGTGACCTAGCCTCAGGAAGCTTAGACTATTTCCAAGACCTCAAAGAACCAATCTTCATTCTAGATCATCACGAGATAGACAAGACTAAACTAAACGACAAAATCAAAATTATAAACGCCCACCTAACAGACACCCCAAAAGACAACGAAGCAACAGGCGCAGGAATATGCTACCTTTTCGCAAAAACAATCAATCCAGAAAACCAAGACCTAGCACCCCTAGCAATCATCGGAATGATAGGAGACAGACACGAATCAAACTTATCAAAAATAAATCAACAAATAGTAAGCGACGCCCAAGACCTAACAATCAAAAAAGGAATAGTCCTATATCCCGCAACTAGACCCCTAAGAAGAGCATTAGAGTGGTCAACCTCACCATACATCCCAGGAGTCACAGGAAACGGCCCAGGAGCACAAGAACTATTAAGAGAAACAGGAATCCCATTCAACAAAAACCTGCTCGACCTAAACGAAGACGAAATGTCAAAACTAATAACCGCAGTAATGATCCGTCGGGCAAACTCGGGAAAAGAAGATAACATTCTCGGAAACCTCTACATCTTAAAATTCTTCAACACAAAAGAAGACGTCAGAGAAATTTCAGTCCTAATTAACGCATGCTCAAGACTAGGATATTCAGACATCGCCCTCTCATACTGCCTAGAAAACGAAAAGGCAAAAACAAGAGCCCTAGACATCTACACAGAATACAAACAAGAATTAGTATCAGGATTAAAAGTCGCAGAAAAGATGGACAAAATCAACGGTAAAGGCTTCGTTATCCTAAACGCAAAAGACCAAATCAAAGACGCAATCGTCGGAACAATATGTTCAATGCTCTCAAGCTCTCCAGACTATCAAGAAGGAACAATACTAATCGGGATGGCATACAACGAAGACAAAATAAAAGTTTCAGCAAGAATCGTCGGACACGAAGGCCGAAACCTAAAAGAAATCCTAGAAAAAACAGTAACAACTTTCAAAAGCGACAACCCAGAAACAATCGCCGAAGTCGGAGGACATCACTTCGCAGCAGGTTGCTTAATTGAAAAAGAAAAAGAAGAAAACTTTATTGAAACTTTGAAAAAAGAATTAGAAATTGAAATCGTAAAAATCTAAGAGCAAGGTAAAGCACCAACAGCAACACCAGGCTTACCATTTATCGAACCATCACACAATGGCCCATTAGGACTAGGCCTCATATCAGAATTCTTATAATCAATAAACATTGTAAATGGATTCAACTCCTCAGTATTTGCATTATTTTTTATAATTATATTTCTTGAAGGATTGTTCCATGGAACCTCATGAGCCACATTGTTTGAAATTTCTATATCACTTAATGGTCGATTCAATCTTATATCTGGCTCACTAAGTGGTTCTATTCCATATGGTGAAATAATAGTATTGTTTACTATTTTTAGATTCCATTGAGATTGGTGGTCAGGCGATATTCCGTGTGCATGATTCTGCACCATTATAACATTGTTTGCAATTAATGAATCATATAATCCTCCTCCAAAAATACCCTGTGAACCTCCTGGACCTACACCAGGCCTGTTATAATCCGGAAGAGCATTAAGATAATTATTTATTATTGTTATATTACTATAATTATAATACCCCGAATATTGTATCCCATCTGTATGAAAGTGGCCTGACCAGTAAAGATCTGCATAAGTATTAATGATAGTATTACCCCTCACAATAGTATTAGCCTCCAAACTCGCAATCCCATCAGAGGCATATCCATCAATCAGATTATTCTCAAAAAGTCCATATTTCCCAGTACTCACAACTCCCATCGCCACATTCTTGATAACATTGTTTTTGAAGATGAAGTGATGGCTTCTTGCGCCCATTTTGATTCCATGCCATGTCCTATTAGACCAATCAAGAACATCCCAAGAACTAGTGTCCTCAACAGTATAAAGATAATTATTCTCAAAGGTCATATGATCATTATCATAACCATAAAATATTGCTGGAATATTTGATTGAGTATGCAAAGAAGGGGTACCTCCATTAACACTAGGACCCAGCTCAAGACCCTTAAACTTCCAATAAGAACAACTCTTACAGGTCACGCCACCAAGCTTAGGATTATGTCCTGGCTCAGCTTCAATATTAATATAGCCAGAATTCTTCTTATGTGCCCTAATCTCTGAATTAACTTCACTATTAAAAGAACCATGGTAACCATTAAGCAGTCTCAATGTATCCCCTCCTGCAATCTTCCAACCATTAAAATAACCAGCATCAACAACTGAATTTAAAGAACCCCAGGGCCTACTTCGAGTTCCATCTCCACTGACAGTATTTCCATTCACAGGATCCAAATAATAAAAGTTAGAAGAAAGCACAACACAACCTCCATCGACACAAACTTCGCCACTACTACATCCACTACCACAAGTTCCTCCACATCCATCGCCACCGCAAACCTTACCAACACAATCAGGAACACAAGCCCCAGTACAACTTCCACTGACACAACTCTCGCTAGCATCACAACTTCCACAAGTCACAGGATCCCCACAATTATTATTCCGAGTTCCACATGTCCATATGCCACAAGTAGCAGAAGCAGATTCTGGCGTACAAGGAATCAATGTCGGTTGCTGCTCATCATAAATCTCTCCAACCTCGCTTAGACTCAAAGCCCTATCATAAACCATAACATCATCAAGCTTACCTTCCCACCAAACATCAAGATTACTACAAACTCCATCGGCATAATCAACACCTATTGTAACCTCCGAATTAGCACGAACATTAGGCGACCCAACATTAGACTTAGTTCCCTCTAAAACACCATCAACATAAATCCTATTACTATTCCCATCATAAGTCGCAACAAGATGATGCCAAGAATTATCAAATAAATTAGTCGTTGACTTAACCCTAGTCGCATCATAGTTCTTATCTGGCCTAACAAAAATCATATCAGCCAACCCAGTATCATCAACCCTCACCTTATAATTCAAATAAACCCAATCATCAGAAACACAATTTTCTCCATACCTATTTGAAAAAATCGTCTTCCGAAAATCCTGAGACGTAGATTTAATCCAAGAACTAATAGTATAAGAAGTAGGCATATTAAGTCCGTCAGGATTACTTAAATCAACATAATCGTTTTTACCATCCAACTCCAAAACATTCCCTTTATCAGCGTCGCTAACAACCTTAGCATTATCCATCATAACCCCATTATGATTCCCAGTCTCATCACTAGCAGCATTATCAAACTTATAATAAGCAATATAATCAGAAGGAACTTTCGAAAAAGCAACACAACCTCCATCGACACAACTAGCATCAGCCCCACAATCAGCATCATTAACCCTATCATAACAATCATCAGCCTTCAAAGAACAAGAATAAGGAACATTCCCATCACAAAAATTACCTGCACTTGAACAACCAACATCGTCCTCACAGCTCACAATAGCAGCAACCTTCATAAGTCCACTTCGAACACTTTCCGTCGAATTACCAGCCAAAGTCGCCACAAAATAAAACTCAGGTATTCCCGATACATCATTAATATACTCCGCCTTCCAAGACGTCCTATCATAAACCCCATTCAAAACCGTAATCTCATCATCACCAAAAGGATCACTTTCATAAATCCTAAAAAGAATACTCTCCCCCACACAATTACTCCCATCAACAATCAAACCAACATTGATTCCTTCAGTAACCGAAGAGGCAGTCCAAAAAGCACTAGTTAAATCACAAAGCACCGGCGGTTCAGGTTCAACAGGAGAATCAATCACCCCATTATTATAAATTTCAGAAATTTCAGAACTGCTCAGTGGTCTATTGTAAATAACAACGTCGTCAATCAAACCATTAAACCCATTCCCAATTTGTACAACAGAATCGACATCTGACCCAAAAATAATATCATCAGAACTCCCAACCAATTCTCCATCAGCATACAAAGAAGAACTCTCAGAATCCTGAACAAGGACCAAATTAACCCATCTTGAAGGCTCCAAGTCATAATTGTAAAAATAACTCATATTATTTTTCCTAGCGAATATAACATATCCTAAATTACTATCCCTCGAAAGCTGCCACCTAGAAGTATCAGTTCCCCAAGAATCACTCTTGGTAACCAGTCCAATATAACTTGACTCTGGGTCATCATTCAAATAATACCAAAGAGAAATACTAATATCATGTTCTGATGGATCAAAAGTTCCCAAATCAACATAATCCCCGTCGCCGTCCAAACCCAAAACATTTCCCCTCTCGCCATCGCTAACAATCGCAGCATCACCCTTCAATACACCATCATAATTTCCACCCTCATCACTAGCATCACTATTAAATTTATAATAAGCAACATAATCAAAAGAAACCTGAGGGACAGTCAATTCAGTCGCATCACCACTAATCGAAGTATCATCTTTTTTAAGTAATCCAGGAGGAATATTCTTATCTTTCTCCACACGAGCAGCTGCCAACAAACCATCAGTATCCCAAGCAATATTCTCATCATCAATAATAATAATATTAGTCGCACTATCACCCAAGCCACCAAATCCAGTATCAGAAGAAATATAAATCCAAAACATAGAAACTAAAACTACAGACATAATAAAAACAATAACAATCGCAGACGTCCCCTTTTTAGCCATAAAAACTATTAGAAAAAAGACTATATAAATATAATCCTAAACACAACCTAAAGCCCCAACAGCAACGCCAGGCTTACCATTCACAGAGCCATCGCACGCAGGCGAATTCATCTTAGGACGATAATCGTCATTCGCTCCGTCTACAAACACCGCAGGAATTGTATCATATCTATGAGGATATTCCAAACTATTCGGCTCCGAAAGTCCAGGAGAACCAGATCCCCCCCTCGAAAATATATTCATATCATGATATAAAAACCCACTACCACCATTATATCTCGTCGCAAATATATTATTATAAGAAGTTATATCCTTAGTACTATAGTCATCAAGATATTCCATATACTGGTGATAAAAAACAAACCCCGTACTTCCATCGACTCCTTCTTTTCTAACAACAGTATTGTCGGCAAATAACCCATTGTAAACGCTATAAACTCTCCAATCATAATTCCCCAAACTATACATCAGATTCCCCGTAAACGTCACACCATCGATATGAGAACCACCCGTCCAAATCCCTTGCGAAGAATGATCATGTATTACATTATCCTTAATAACTAAATTCTTCAAAGCCCAACTCTTACCATAAAAACCGCCCTCAGGTCGAGCCCTATTTGAAGCAGTATAAACCTGAATACAATCCGGATGCTCACTACTCAAAAAAGAATTCCCATATATATCATTCCCCTCAATCAAAAGATTATGCCCACCACCAGTAAATATCTTATCAACTCCAACATGATGAATCTCATTTCTCAAAATCTTAACATTAGTATTATACCCAGAAAGCAAAATCCCATTATGCCCACCACTCAATTCAGAATCCGATATAACAAAATCATACGCCCTATTCGTCTGAATTAAATCAAGAGCCTTCCTTTTTTCCTGTATTAAGGCCTCGTCGGTAGTTCCCTTAATATTCATATTCTTAAGTCTAATACCCGCAGCATAATATATACGAACACTATTCCATCCAGCATTTTCTATTTTAATCCCATCAAATTCATGAGCTGCCAAATAAACATCAGAAGCATAATTAAAAATAATTCCCCCAAAATTAACATTACTATTTCCACTAGCCGCTCTATAGCTTATGTATGGCTGATCAGATGGCAACGGATCCGTAGAGGCTCCAGTATATTTCTGTAAATATTTTTTATCCAAACTAAAAGTTCCATAGTCTCCATTGTAAATCGTCACAGTATCCCCATAACTAACCCTATTACCTGACCCAGAATAACTAAGCATTGCTCGTCCCAAAGTTTTCCATGCCCTACCAGAACTTAGACCATCATTATTATCATTCCCACTAGCCGCATTCAAATAATAAACATTGTTCGAAGCCACGCTACAACTTCCACTACTACAAACTTCTCCGCTCCCACATCCACTACCACAAGTCACAGAATCCCCGCAGTTGTTCGTCCTTTGCCCACAAACCCAACTTCCACAAGTTACAGAAGCTGGCTCCGAAATACACGGCGTTGGCGTTGGGGTTGGCGTTGGGGTTGGCGTTGGGGTTGGCGTTGGGGTTGGCGTTGGGGTTGGCGTTGGGGTTGGAGTAGCAACAGAACCATAAATATTATCAATCTCCTCCTGAATTAAAGCCCTATCATAAATAACGACATCATCAATAAAACCATCAAACCCATGACCAATCTCTACCCCAGAATCAACATCATCACCAAAAATAATATCCTCCGCACTTGAAATCATTTCCCCATCAACATACAAAGAAGAACTCGTTGAATCCTGCACAAGAACCAAATGGACCCATCTGCCCACCTCAAGATCATAACCAGAAAAATAAGCCATATCATTTTTCCTAGCAAATATAATATATCCTAAATTACCATCCCTCGAAAGCTGCCACCTCGAAGTCGACTCACCCCAAGAATCACTCTTAGTAACCAGCCCAATATAAGTAGACCTCGGATCCTCATTCAAATAATACCAAAGAGAAATACTAATATCATGGCTCGACGGATCAAAAGTACCAACATCAACATAATCACCGTAGCCATCCAAACTCAAAACACTCCCTCTATTCAACATATTAGAATCCGTAGAAATAGAGGCATCCCCAACAAAAGTACCATCATGCTTTTCAGATTCATCACTAGCGTCACCTTCAAACCTATAATAAGCCACATACCCGTCAGAAACATGGGAAAGCACGAAGCAACTCCCATCAACACAATTATTCGGGCCACAAGATACCTCATTAACTTTATCGTAACATCCATCATTTCCCAAAACACAAGAATAAAAATCATTAGCGCCCTCACAAAACTGCCCAACAGAAGAACAATCATAATCATTTGAACAAACGACGGGAGTCGAATCAGAATCCTCATTGCCCGAATCAAAACTACTATCTGAGTTAGAGTTACCATTATTACCAGAGCCCTCATCCAAATATGGATTATAACCCCCAACATCTAATCCGTCAAATAAATCATTAAAAACTGGGGATTCAACACTAGGATCAACAAACCCCCCTTCCGGAATAAACTTCATCAAATTGACTCTATTAATCCTGTTCCTCTTAAGTTCACTAACAACCGACCCAATTCTACCACCAAAAAAAATCGGAGAAAGCTTAATCGATTCCAGTTCCCCATCATAACCACTTAAATTAATATAATACGTTTTCTCAGAATCCGCCGACAAAACATCATCAACATAATGACTAACCACATTCCCATCCATTACAAAAGACAAACCAAAGCCAATAATCTCCGTATCACTAGACTCCCTCTTTACCTGAACCTCTGCCAATCGACTATCTGCATCCCACGAAGTATGCCCCCCCTCTAAAGAAAGACCGACACTACTCTCCTCCTCACTTAAATAAAAATCATCAATATCGACTGAAGTTGCAACACTCCAAATCACCATCCCAAGAACAACAGTTACTAAAGCCATAAAAATTATAGCAAGAACGACAGACACTCCTTTCTTCATCCCAATTCAAGCAAAATATAATATATAAATCTTGACAACCCACAAACCTTAGCTCACCAGAGATACCTACTGGGTAAAAACCTTGGTTTTAAAAACAGACACAAAACCTTAAAAACCAAAATTCTCACCTAACTATATGGAAAACACAAAAGGAAAGTTCATAAGAGTCAAATGCTCAAAATGCAAAGCAGCTCAGACAATTTTTGGAAAAGCCTCAACGAAAGTTAGATGCCTAGAATGCAACACCATCCTAGCTCTACCAGCAGGCGGAAAAGCAAAAATTCGTTCACGTGTCGAAGAAATTTTATAATTCTATAACTTTAAATAACTAAATTTATTGAAATTAACATGGAAGAAGGAGACCTAATATTATGCACAGTTGAGAAAGTAACAAACACAATCACATTTGTAAAAATGCCAGACCACAAAGAGGGCACAATTGTTTCTTCAGAAATCGCACCAGGACGAATCAAGCTTATGAGACAATACGTTGTCCCAAATAAAAAAGTAGTTTGCAAAGTTCTCGGAGTCAATGGTAACCACATTCAACTATCTTTACGAAGGGTCAACTCAAAAGAAAAGAAAGAGGTAATGCAAACATACAAACAAGGACAAGCAATAAAAGTCGCATTCAAACAAATCTTAAAAGAAAATGTCAAAACAACAAAAGAAAAAATATTAGAAAAATATAAAACATTATCTGAATTTATCGAAGCTGCCAGAGAAGACGAAAGCCTAATATCAAAATACATTCCAAAAGACAAACAAGAACTAATAAGAAAAATAGCAGAAAAGAAAAGAAAAGCCCAAGAACTAAAACAAAACATAAAAGTCAAATGCCTAGAAGATGACGGAGTCAAAAAAATAAAAAAACTCTTCGACTTCAAAAACGAAAACGTTTCAATAACTTACATATCCGCAGGAAACTTCAAACTCAAATTAACAGTAGAGGATTTTAAACAAGGAAAAAAAGAAATGATAGAATTACTTGAAGAACTTGAAAAAAGAGCAAAAGAAAACAGTTGCGAATTCTACAGCTCAGAGGAAAGGTAAGATGCATTTAAACAAATGCCCATCCTGCAACAAATATACATTCAAAAAAGACTGCCCAAAATGCAATTCAAAAACAGAATCCGCTCATTACAAATTCGTTAAAATCAGAAACGCCCCGCCTCGAAGCGCCCCATTCAAAAAACGCTAACAGCATTCCCTTTTAACAATCTCCATATCTTCTTCCCATAACGGCGTCAGCTTCGTTCTATTATAAATTATCGCCGCAGGATGAAACAAGGGAATCAACTTAAACTTCAAAACACTCGCCTTCCCCTCGCTATCCTTCACACTCATCTCACAATCCTGAACCCTACCATGAACAGAAGTAATCCCAGGTTGACTACTCATCGCATCAACATCACCCTTAGCCAAAAAGAACTTAGTCGCATAATTCCCAAGAGAACAAACAACCTTTGGCTTCATATCCCTAATCTGTTTCAACAACCACGGAGTATGCGCCCTAATCTCATCAGGCAACGGATCCCGATTCTCTGGAGGTCGGCATTTCAAAATATTAGCAATATAAATATCATCAAAAGTTAATCCGACTTTCTCTAATAACTTATCTAAATTTTTCCCGGCAGCCCCGACAAAAGCCAACCCCTGCAAATCTTCATTCCTCCCAGGAGCCTCACCGACAAACAAAATTTCACTCGCAGGATTTCCTCGCCCAACAACCACATTAGTACAATCCTTAAATAAATCAGTTCTCTTCACAAGAGCTGCCTCATAAAAATTAAATTCATCAGATTTCTTATTCGACTCTTCCATAAAAAAAACAAGAATCAAAAGTTATTAAACTTATTTCTTAAACTTCACAAAATAAACCACAACCGCTCCAGCAAGAAGAACTACTAGAACAAGCGGGAACCAGAACCAGAAGCTAGAACCCTTATCCAATTCATCACCCAAAGATACCTTATCATCAGCAGGGCTCACAGTATCATCATTAGTCACATCACTTACAGCTTCATCAACCACAGTATCATTAGCAACAACCGCAGCAGCCCCTCCAGCGGCACCACCACTACCTCCACCGGGGCTAACAGGATCAACAGGAAGAACAACGGGATCGTCTACAGTCTCAACAACACCAAAGACCGAAAAACCAATTGAAGTTGGAACCACACAGGTCGTATTGTCCTCACCAAATGTACAATTAACATCCGTTAAGTTAAGCTCTTTACACCCTTGAGCAACAGAAACATTGGTAATATTATCAGGGCAGTGCATAAGTACCGCATTGTCAGGATCGTCAAGAACCTGGGGAATGATAATTTCTACCTCGTCAACACCAAGAGTCTGCGCCATCATCTCCCAATTATCTCCGTCCATTCCAACAAAAGAATCTCCGTCAGCACTAGTATTAACAACAAAGGCATCAGTTATATTCAAATCTTGTGCTTTAACAAAATCAACTCCCTTAAAATCAATCCCCCAAGGCAAACTTGAATTAGGATTAAAAAACTTCAAATCAACATCTCTACCCTTCGTATCATTAACTCTAAAGCCCTCTAATCCATCAATCCTATCTTCAAAGTCACCATCTCGAGCCCAATCAAACTGAACCTCCATCTTCCCCATCATCTCACTAACATTAGACCCAGTAGCCGGTAAATCAAAACCAACCCTATACTCGCTTGAATTAGTAACAGTAGTAAAATCTGTACAAGCACTAAGGGCACAGTTACCCTTCTTATCACAAAGTCTTATCTTGAAATAATAAGTCACATTGCTTTCAATCTCATAAGCCTCAGCAACAAGATAACCACTAGTATTCTCAACCGAAAAGTCATGCCAGAAATCATAATCATCCGAAGTAAAACTATTATTCAACTTCCAATCATAAACCCTAATCGAATTACTAACATTTGAACAATAAGAATCATTCTTGTAAAAGTCCACGCTTGCATTCGTAGGCTCATTAGTATCGACCTCAACAAAAGCGCCATCCATAAACGCATGTACCTCCATCCAAGTAATCTTAGGCGCAGTCTTATCATTCTCAGAATAAGAAGCATTACAATAATACGCATCATGGACATTAGTCGAATCACAATCACGACCAATAGCACGATAATGAGAAGGATGTATTCGATTACATTTACCACATTTAAATTCTATTCCATCAGATATACGTTTCATTTCTTTAGAACGTTTTCGTGGATTGTTAAGATATTTTTTCTTACATATTCGACTACAAAAAACAGTCCCTATTTTATTTGATTTAGGTCTTTCAAAATCTCTCCAACATTCTGCACACACTACTGTTTCTTTATGATAAAAACAATATTCCTCTTCGTTCTTAATTCTTCTCATACACTTTTTATATCTTTTAATATCTTTTTTCATTTCATTAATACCTCAAAATTTTCTCTATCTATAAGTTTTAATTGTATCTCGTCTAGGGTTACTTTTTTATTATCTAAATAAAATTCATCATAAATTTTCATAATTTCAATAATATCTTTAATCTCTTTAATAAATTTATAATCTGCTAAGTGTAATGATAAATAAAGGATTGGTTTATTTTCCTCTAAGTAACTTTTCATTGTTGGTAAAACAAATCTCTCTCCCCCCTCAATATCCATCTTTATAAAATCTATTTTATCTGGGGTTTCTTCCTCTAGAAAGTCTTGAAATGTTTTTGATTGAACTGTTACTGATTTTTTTCTTCCACTATTTTCTATTAATGAACTTGTTGAATTTCCAAATTTATCTGCGTAGAGGGGTTTTTCCCCAGCTTCTTTATTAAAACAATATGGATAGAGAATTATTTTGTCTTTTAGGTCTGGATTATAATTTAAATTAATTTTTAATTCTTCTATAGCTAATGTGTCTGGTTCGATAGCATAACATTTTTTTACTGTTTGTGCTGCATAAAAACTGGTTACTCCGTTCCAAGCACCAATGTCTAAAAATGTAAAGTTTGGTTCTAAATATTTATCAAATACTTTAAAAGTTTCAGTTTCCCATCTACCATCTTCTACACTTTGCCAGAACCGATTATATTTAACATTGAAACTTTTATTATTTATTATAATCTTTCTTGGCATCTTCAATATTTTATAGAAGATTAATTTTGTGATTTCTTTTATTTTATTCATTGTGAGTATAAAGCCGCCTAATTTAGAAACTGCGTCTCAAATTTTCTTATTAGTTTTCTTGTTTCTTCTTGTTCTTCCTTAGTTAAACTACCAAAATTCTGCTTCGTCATAATCCACATTAGAAGTGTAGCCCTATATCTTGGAGAAGTAGCTGAATTTAGTTCTGTTATTTGTTCTGTACTCAACCAAAATTTAGCCATCTTGCGACGTCTCCTGCATACAACTCGAATCCAAACAATCAGTCAAACCATTGCCATCATTGTCTTTACCATCTCCACACTGAGCACCTTTCTCAACATCAACATAACCATTTCTCAAAAAATCCGTACAGTCAGGATCCTCACTTGGAAGATATCCATCACCATCAGAATCCGATAACCCACCACAATCTTCAAATTTAAAGTCAGCAGTATTAGGAGTATATTCTTTAGGCCCCGCGGTATCATAAGGACTAGTATCACTTCCAGTAACCGCATAGATTCTCATATCAGCCGTCTCATCAAAGTAACCATTAAGCTTTTCAATGTCCTCCTTATTAATCGCAATAACACCACCACCAAACATATAACACATTTTCTCAGGCCAAACATTAGTCTGAATCTGCGAAGGAGACCATGTCCCATTCAAACACTTATACGCAACCTTTATTTCACTAACCTCTCCATTCGCAAGACTAGTCTCATGTTTAAACTTAAACTCAAGCCCCACAATACTCGAATTATCCGTAGCACTACACCCTCCGGTTCTAACTCCATCAGTATCTAAATACCAATAAAATCTAGAAGACTTATTCCCAGTAAATTCGGGATCAAACTCAAAAGAATTATTGCAAAACACAGAATCCGTCATACTAAAAACAGAAGTCACAAGGCTAAATTTATCAGGACTATCTTTCAGTCCAATCTCACAAATATCTTTTGTAGCATTATCTCCCGACACACAATCTTCTCCAGCAAAATAGAAAGGTGGACTCTTATCCATATCCCCAGTCATTTGCTGCATAAATAAATCGCCACAAAAACCACCCTGGGGCATATGCGGATCTTCAACCCAAGCACAACTTGCATTAGCCAAATTACATGCCGTCACATTATCGTCATAATCCCAACATCCCTTAAACATATTAGTAGGTTCACACCAGCCCATATCTGTAGAATTCAATAACTGACAAACATTATCAGTGGAACTTCCATTAATAATCACCGAAGCATTACAAACACTCGAATTTCGACTAAAACAAATAGGATCACAAAAACCAGGATCATTATCACACCAAGTATCATTTTCACCTTCAGGAGTAGTACACCACCAATCATCAACCCATCCACAAGCATTATCTACAGCATCACACGCAGTCTTATTATCATTATATTGATTACAAGACCAAAGCTCATGATCACACCAACCCGCAGTTCCATTCATCTCTACGCACCAATCATCCTCTGGATGCTCAACACACCAATCATCCTCTTGCCACGCACAACCAGCCTCAGCATTACAAACACTAGCATTCTCACCCTTCTCCCAACACTGAGAACTATCCATTATCGAAAAATTAATATCACAAATCTCTTCATCGGCTTTACCAAAATCATTCATAGTCTTATACTGACATCCAATCTCTAAACCACACGCAGTCGCATTATCGTCCTGAGTCCAACACTGCGCACCCGGCATATCACACCATTCATTACCCCAATTATCCGCAACCCAAGTACAATTATACCCAGCATGCTTACTCTCATTCAAGCAAGTTTCATTATCCGGGATAGACATACAGTCCGAACCAAAAACATTAGAGCCTCCACAGAAAGCATTAAACATACACTCAGGATCAGCGCAATCATAGAAATTATCATTATCATTATCTACCCCATCAAAACAAACCTCAAAGGACTCTCCATTCTCTCCAGTTCCCGAAGGTTGACAAAAGTACGAATCCGTATCCCAACTACATCCAACGCTACTAGCTTGACAATTCTGCTGATCCCAACACATAAAACAATCATTATCACAAGTCTTCACATTCTTGTCATCACACCAACCATAATCATCATCCCAAGGATCCGTAAACCACTTACATCCAGCCGCACTATCCCCACACAAATCGCTATCCCAACACTCCCAACAATTACCATCACAATTACCTTGCTTATTAAAATCCATATCGCACCAGCCAAAACCATTAAACGCATTACCATCTTCTCGATAAACACATCCAGACTTCGATTGTTCACAAGCTCCTCTCGAAGCATTACCAGTAGACCAGAAAGACCCATTATTCTGTTGCTCACAAGCCCAACAAGCATCATTACAAGACTGCGTACCAAACCCAATCTTAGTCTCACACCAATTGTCCCAATAAACATTACCACTCTCATCAATCCACTTTTCTTCTTTCCAATTTCCACCACTAGCCTCACAATTAGCCTTAGAGCCAATATCATTCATATCAAATTCTCCTGCATCTCCCCCAAACATATTATCCCCAGCAAAACTACATTCTTCCGTAGAATTGTCCCATTCACAAGGCATATACCAAGGATCCCCAGCAATTTCATCGCAAAGAGTTTCACTATATTTAGAATTGTAATCTTCACAAAACATTGCCCCTACTGGAGGCTCCTTTAAATCATGACAAGTCGAAACCATTGGAGCATCTTGACATCCAGTTCCATTCCATTGACAACAAGTTGAAAGCATCGGAATATTATTACACATTACAGAATCATTTATATCGGTACACTGAACCCCCTGATTATCATTTGCCCCATCATCTATACAGGCACCAGCAGTCCAATTACAACTAGTCACATTATCACATTTCGTTTGTCCAGCCTGATCAAAAACCCAACAACCAGGATTCCAAAAAGTCTGAGTTTGAAAACCTATAGGCTCGTTACAAACAGTTCCATTCCAAGTACAATAACCAGTTCCAAAACAAGCAAACTCATTATCCTGATCAACACAAGCCTTTATCTGCTCATAACAATGAGTCCCATCGTCCCAAGTACAATCCATCCCAAAATCAGCAGTTACATTCTCACAAGCAGTTTCATTGGTATCGTCATAACTCCAACAGCCTTGCTGTTCACACCAACCAGTCACATCATCATTCCACTTACAATTCAATCCATTTAGAGTTTTATTCAAACAATCCGTCTCGCCAGCACCAGTATAATCCCAACATCCCTTCTCGAAACAATGACTGCTGCCATCCCAGTAACATCCAGCCTTCGCCTCACAATAAGTATCATTCGTCCAATCTCGAGACCAACATCCATTTTCGTCGCACTTTCCTCCATCGCCCCAACTATTATTAATCCAACTACAATCTTGCCCATAAGAAACCATCGCATTTCCACACTCGCTCTCATTCGAAAGGTCCCAACATCTCTTCTCATAACAATAATTATAATCATCATTCCAAAAACAACTATCATTTTGATTTGCTAAACAAGTACTACTGTCCCAATAATCCCAACATCCCTTCTCTTGACATTCAGCACCTGTACTATTCTTCCACTCACAAGGCAACCCAAGACCAACTGCACTATTACAATCCGTCTCAAAAGAATAATCCCAGCAAGATCCACCACTAGAACCGCCACCACCAAAAATCATATTACACCATCCAGCCTCGGTTCCATTGATTAAAGCACCCCATGAATCTGGACTCCAAGAACAAGGCCACTGACTCTGCTCAATAGCATCCTTACAAGCATCCTTATTCCCATCATGCAACCAACAATCAAAATCTCCGCCAAAATCAAAACCACCTAAAGGATTACAAAAACCATGATCACTTCCCTCGCTATCATAACACCAATCACCCACAATACAATCAGGCTTAGAAAACCAAACACACTCCTCAGTCATAGTACTACATCCACTCTTATTCCCATCAAACCCAAAACAAGGAGAAAACCCTTCAAACCCCTTATCAAAAAAGAAAGGATCACACATCCCAGGATCATTTTCACAACCGGTTGCATTTGGATTATCCTTACAATACCAATCCTCTTCCCAAACACAAATACTCCCACCATAAGCAGATTCACAAGTCGTAATATTCCCCCCGCTAAAAGAATCATATTGAAAACAATCGACTATACATTCACTAGACATCCCTTCCCATGTACAATTAGCATGAGCCTCACAGGTAGCAGAATCTTCAATATTACACCCAAAAGTTTTCTGGGAAAAAGGCATAAACATACATTCTGGCTCCGGACTCATATCATCCCACATGCAATAACCGCCACCAGTATTCTGACAATTATCACTATTATTATAATCTTCACAGCTAGGTCCACATCTATCAAACATTTTATCATCCCAAGTACAGCCCTCTACATCATCACAAGTAGTAATATTAGCATAAGCATCACAAGAAGATTTAACCTCGACAAGAACATCCTTCATAGTCTCTCCGCTCCCATTAATAGCTATAACTCTAAACCCCTGAAAACCAGATAACAATCCCGTCGCATTAAATAAAAAATGGTTAACAGAACTTCCATTAATCACATACCCAGTTAAATTAGTCCAATTCAAAAAAACAAACCCGCCAATCGTAGAATTAGAAAACTCGGAAACAGAATCTGTATCATTAGTACCATAAACAAAATCAAAAACCTCAAAGCTCACAACAACCTTGCTAATGTTCGCCTCGCTACCAGCATTAGAATTATTAACCGTCAAATTATATTGTACACTAATATCTTCAGTAGCAATTGACGGCGTCAAAGTAAATTCAATATCAGCACTAACAACCGACGACAAAGACACAAACAAGACAGCAATCAAAATAAAATTACACACAGATTTCATCACCATCTTAATACTTGTCAACACTGTTTCCTATTTAAAGATTTGCAAAACAATATTGATAACAATAAAAAATCAACAAATACCACATGGATCATAATCCGTAGCTCTCTGATTAGGATAATCTCCACATCTAGAAATCAATTGACCAACGGTAGAACCCTGCCAACTACATCTAACCGTCACACCGTCACAATCATAATGCCCATTTGAATAAAGATCAAGATGATTATCCATCGTCCAAGTACATCCATAATCATCCCTATAAGTATTCCACATGTTTGAAGAAAACCCGCTCCAAGTCGACCACCATCCCCGATCAATCCCCCCACTGCCAGTAATTTCTATATACCTATCCTCATAATCAAACAATGCATCATGATTCCATGAATCCTTCACCCCCATAATATGGGCTGCAAGAACATAACCCATAAAGTTATTAGCAGTACAACATTTCCTATAAAAAGTTTCCCACCATTTATTATTTCTGTCAGGTTTAGTTGAATGTCTTATTCCCCATTCAGGAAGACCCAAATCAGCAGAAGAATATTCAATTACTTGTGAATCTCTTGAATCAGGATCATGAGGATTTATTGAAATATCAAAATCAGCAACATAATGAGTCTGGTCATCTTCGGCAAAATGAATATAATCACTAGGCCAATTGCCAGGCCCATGACCATCACTATACAAATAATCTCCTGACTTAACACCAATATTTTTCATATCATAGTCATTCAAAACAAGACCTGAAAATAAAATAGGCCATTTTCTTCCTTGACCATGACCCCCATCATTCATCCAATTCCATGTTCCTCCTGCTTCAAGAACAGAATATAAATCTATTCCCAACTGGACATATCTAATCATTAATGTTTCTTTTTCAGAATCAGTATAATCAAGTTGAAGCATCAAAGCACCATCACCAACTTCTTTTGAAATCTCTCTACCATAATCTTTCATATTCCCCGTTGGATGTTGAAATCTTGCACTCCACCCACCTTTATGATCTATCCATGGCCTTTCAAACATTCTTTCAACTGTTGAAATATCAGGAGTTCCCGAAACAGGAGTTAGTTTCCCAAGTTTTGAATAATCTAAATTGGCCTTATTAAACTTAATTACTTTTATTGTATCACTATAACCTGGTCTAAAACTTCCCTCTGGAGGAATCGAATCAAGAACTGTCAAAATCGCTGCATCTTTAAGTTGAGGTCTTACTCTTGATTCATCTCGACTTATTGTAGAAACAAGGGAAGAATGAGTATCTAAAACCAAAGGATTTGACACACTAACACCATAAGCAACATTTAAAGAAGAATCATAAATATTAGAATCCATCTTATTATCATACCCCTGAGTCTTCAAACTCGGACCAGGATTAACCATTGCCCCATTCTTTATCCTGCCACCCACATCAACTGAAGAAGGACTAATACCAACAATCTTCACAGGACCCCTCACCCAATAATCACCATTAGCAAAAGTACCATATTCATACTCCTTATCAAACGTCCATGTTATCCCAAATTGAGAAATCGAAAGACCTCTTTTAACAATTGTCCCAACACATACCCCATTTGTACAACTCTCACCACTAGCACAACTACCACAACTCACAGACTCTCCACAATTATTAACCCTAGACCCACAAGTCCAAGTACCACAAGTTACCACCGACGACTCAAGAACACATGCGACCTCACCCGATTTCTGAACATCATAAATATTCTGGACCTCATCCGACGATAAAACTCTATCATAAACTATCACATCGTCAATCATCCCGTTAAAATATCTATTCATATACTTCTTATACATCCCCACCCTCAATGTGTCAGCATTATACTGATAATCTCCGGCACCCTGAGTTGACCTAACAAACACTCCATTAACATACATAGAAACTTCAGTTGAAGCAGACCCATCAGTATCATAAATACCAACAACATGATTCCATTGATTAGGGTCAACATCTGCATAGCCAGAAACAGCATGGGTCCCAGCAAGATAAGAAGAAACATAACCCTCCGTCCCAGATTCAGTCAAAGTAAGCAAATTCTGAGCATTACTATCCCCTCCCAAAATTGTCACAATACCCTGCAAAGAATTAGCAGAATTAACACCCTTAGAATAAACCCAAGCAGAAAAACTAACATCCCCAACCTGAGACGCCGCCCTCACAAATGAAGCCGAAACATAATCCCCATTACCATCCAAACTCAAGACATTTCCTCTCTCGGAATCACTAACAACTTTGGCATCACCCGACATAGCCCCGTCATAATTCCCCGCCTCATCACTAGCATCACCCTCAAACTTATAATAAGCAACATAATCAGAAGAAAGCAAATTAAGCACGACACAAACCCCATCTTCACAAGAACCACTAACACAAACAACTCCATTCACTCTATCCAAACAACCGTCGCCCCCAAGAGAACAAGAATAAGGAGTATTACTTTCACAAAAACTACCAACAGAAGAACACCCAGAATCATTTAAACATGTCACTGGCGACCCAGCAATATTATTCCCAGAGCTAGAACTGCCCCCAGAGCTAGAACTGCCCCCAGAGCTAGAACTGCCCCCAGAGCTAGAACTGCCCCCAGAACCAACATTATTAACAATTAACGGCTCAACAACAGGCTCAACAAACCCTCCAAAAGGAACAACCTTCCCCAACCTAGTTTTCGTAATTTTATCATTTTTCACTTCACTAACAACCACCCCTTTATTTCCACCCCAATAAATCGGAACCAACCTAATATAGTTTAACTCCCCATTATAGCCACTCAAATTAAGATAATATGTCTTCTTAGAATTAGCTGCCAAATCACCCTCGATATGATGATCAACAGTCACCCCCCCTATATCAAATGACAAAGCAAATCCCGCAATCGTCACATCATCAGACCCCCTACTAACCTGAACCTCAGTCAACCGACTTTCACTGTCCCAAGAAGTCACTCCGCCATTCACAACGATTTCTATATCTACATCCTGCTCAAGAATATTAGAATCAGAATCATAAACAAAAAAAGTCACAACTGCAACACTAGCCAATAAAACAATCAATATTACAGAACCAATAACAGATACTCCTCCTTCAACCATAAACATTCCAATAAAAACTAATTAATAAAACTAACCCTAAACATCAATGTCTCGAAGACCGCTAGTCTCAATCATAAAAACAGTCTCATTGTCAGGCAAATCTGGACTATCAATTAATTTACAAACCCTAGAATCCTTCTTCCCTCGTCGCAAATACATTCTATAAGTACAAGCGTGTCCAACAATATTTCCACCAATCGCTTTAGTCGGATCCCCAAACAATTGGGCCGGGTCTGACATAACCTGATTCGTCACATAAATCGCAACATTATTCTGTTCAGCAAGTTTCATCATATTATGTAAATATCTATTCAACCTCTGTTGCCTATCTGCTAATTGGCCCCTACCACTATACTCCGCCCTAAAATGAGCAGTCAAAGAATCAATAATCATCAACCGAATCGGCTCACCATTCTTAATCAATTCAGCAACTCTATCCAAAAGCAACATCTGATGATCTGAATTAAAAGCCCGAGCAACTAAAATATTTTTCAAAACCTTATCCCCATTCGCACCAATACCCTCGGCAAATTGTCTAACTCTCTCTGGCCTAAAAGTTCCTTCTGTGTCGATATAAACTGCCTTACCGTTCGCTCCCCCCTGCTCTATGGGGAGCTGAACGCCGACAGCCAAAGACAAAGCAAGCTGAGTCTTCCCAGAACCAAAAGCGCCAAACGCCTCGGTTATCGACTTCGTCTCAATCCCTTTTCCGCCCAGAAGGTTATCTAAATTTTTAGAACCAGTAGTAATATGAAATAACTCTTTCCTCTTCTCCTCATGCGCCAAACCATCACTAAAACCCAAGTCCATCATCTGACGAGAAGCCTGAATCGCCTTCCTAGCAACAGCTTCGCTCATCCCAGAAGTTTCACTCAACTGAGCAGGAGTCAAAACCGCAAGACCCATCAAATCATAAATCCCAGCAGCCTCTAATTTCGCAACAGCGCCAGGACCAACACCAGGCAAATCAATCAACTGAGCCCCTTTCTCCTCTTTCTTTTTAGCTGTCTTCTTAGCCTTCGGACTTTCCTCAACTTCCCCAGAAACAGCATCCTTAATATCGTCAACATCAGCCATGCAAAAGAAAAATCCCACTTCTTTATAAGCATTTATGTGCTTCAAAATAAAGTATTAAAAATCAATTTCCCGACGACAAAAATGTTACCCAAAAGTAACAAAACAAAAATCACATCCTCCGCCCAAGAACCACTCTTAAAGGGCCCCTTAATCTTCCAGCCCAAAGGCCAAAGCAACTTCACCCCAGACTTTGTCCAACAATCCAAAAACAAATGAGAAATATAGCCCACAAAAAATCCAAAACCAGCCCACTGACTAACAGAAGCAACAACCAAGCTCAAAAACAGAGCAAAAATCAAACTATGAATTACTCCTCTATGCTTAGTAACCCACTGAAAAGGTCGAAGATACCACCTATTTCCCGCCCGACTAGTCTCAGCATCAATATCAACAAAAGCGGTCGCAAGCAAAACAAAAATCAAAACATAAAACGGCATCTCAATAAAATAACTAAGTAAGAAATAAACCACCAGCGAAAAAAGAATGTGAGTTCGAAATAACATTAAGCAAGAACAAAAATAAGATATTTATTCCTTTGCTTCCAATTCAACAATCAAGGCCTCAACATCAACTTTCTCAACCCCAGAAGCAACAATTTCTAAATTATTAAAAAAACTATTCCTCTTAACATTACCACTCAAATAAACCTCAGTCGCCAAAAAATCATTCCTAAACGCCAAAGCCTTGGCCTCATCTTTCAAATCCTCCTCAGGAACAACAGTATTAATCTGATCACTAAACATCACAACCCTCATTGTCTCAGTTCCATCATCCAAAACGAAATTCAAAATCGCCCTATCTTTCACAACAACAACCCCATGCTCAGCGCACCTAAATTCCTCACCTTCCTTCATCGCTTTCTTATTACACTGCGGACAAACCTGATAAAACCGCGGCTGAAAAATCTGAACAACAACTCCCCGAATCTTAACATTCTGACCCTGACGAACCTCATCTAAAGAAGCTTCAGAAACAGCAGCCTCAGTTTTCACATTCTCCATCACCACCCCACTTTTCTTAATCTCAGAAAACCCTGACAAATGAATCTCAGAGTCCCGCGTAGACCCGCTCTTAATCTCAACAACATCTCCTTCTTTAATAGTGCCATTCTCAATCAAAGCAATATGATTAACATCCCACAAAACAACCCGAGTATTCCCAGTCTCATCCGCCAAAACAAAATTCGCAACCTTGCCCTCTCGCCCATTCTTAGAAAACTCCCGCACAGGAAACAACCTAATCACCTTCCCAATAATATTAACTTTCTTCATCCCAGCCATCAACTCACTAATCTTCAAATCCTGGTCCTCAAAATTAATCCCAAGCTCAGCTGCAATAATCTGCGCAGCACCCTCCTTAGAAATCAATCCAGACAACTTCGCCTTCTTAGCCTCAACACGACGCTCAACCTCTTCTTTATCAAGCTCCGAAGACTTAGCAATCCTCTCTATAAGCAGCTCATAATTTTGCATAAATAAAAAACTCAACGACCCTATTTAAGTATTATTGGGATTTACTATCATTTCAAACTACTACCCACAATCTTTATAAACCAAAAATCATCTCCATACCTATGAAATGCATAAGTTGCGACAAAGAAACGGCAAAAAGCGTAAAATTGCCTTGCGCGAAATGCGGCAAAGAAATCCTTAGATGCGACAAATGCCGAAGTCTATCAATCGAATATAAATGTCCTAAGTGCGGATACGTAGGTCCATAAGATGGCAACAGCAGGAATCCAATTCAAAATAATGCCAGAAGGTCTTGATACAGATTTAGACGAACTCAAAACAAAAATCCAGACATCAGTAGAAACTTTCGAATCCGGAGTTTTCAACGACGCGAAAGAAGAACCAATCGCATTCGGACTCAAAGCATTAATAGTAACAATAGCACTTTCTGAAGACGAAGAATCCGACGCCGTAGAAAAAGCTCTAAACGAAATCGAAGGAATCTCATCTGTTGAGCTAATCGATTACCGAAGAGTCGTAGGTTAAATCCTAAAAATAATTCTAAAACAATGAAAAAATTTTACAACATCTTGCTAGTGTATATCGTCCATCAAACACAGACGAAAACAGAGCAAGAAAAGAAACAGACAGGACAACAAGAGAAGAAGTAGCAATATATAGGGGATGGGCATTAAGAAACATAAAACTTCAGCAATACAGACCCAGAAGAGATTACAGATCAGCCAGTTAAATTTATAATTAACAAACCACTCATTTAACCATGCCACTAACACAAGAAGAAACCCAAAAAATAAAAGAACACCTCCTAAAACAATTAGGAAACTTCCCAGAAGACAAAAGAACGCAAATAGAAGAACAGGTCAAATCCATGACAAACAAACAAGTTGAAAGCTTCGTCGAACAAAACAAGCTAACACATCTCGGTGGACAATGCATTTTCTGTTCAATCATTTCAGGAGAAATGCCTTCTTATAAAATCGCAGAAAGCGACCACGACATAGCAATTCTCGAAATAAACCCAATAAGCAAAGGACACGCTCTAATAGTCCCAAAAGAACACTCTCAAGAAATTCAAGAATCAACAAAAGCCCTCGCAACACAAATTTCAAACAAACTCAAAGAAAAATTTAGCCCAAAAGAAATACAAGTAAACCAAATTAGCATAATGGATCACGCAATGCTCGAAGTCATCCCAATCTACGGTGACGAGACAGAAAGAAAGAAAGCTTCCGAAGAAGAACTACAAGAACTACAAAAAGAAATAACAAAACCAAAAGAAGAAATTATAATAAAAGAAGAACCAAAAGAACCAGAAATAGAACTCCCAAGACTTCCGCCAAGAATTCCTTAATCTCTATACTGTGCCTCATAAATTCCAAGCACTTCCTCGGCCGACAAGCTTCGATTAAAAACCATCAAATCGTCAATAGATCCATTAAAAAACCTCTGAGGAATCCCCACGTCATCAAACTGCCCTCCAATATAAACAGGATTGTCCATAAGAGCAACAGGACCACTACCTAAAGTCAAATTATCCAGAGTGCCGTTCACATATAAAAGATAATGCGTTTCGTTAAAAACCCCAACAAGATGATACCATGTATTATAGTCTTGAGTGGTCCAATTTCTTGAAGAAAGAACCTCGTGATTTGTTGCATTTATCCAAACTCCGAAATTCACCTTTTCTTTATGGAATCTTAAAAAGGGTTGTGAGTTTTGATTAACATTATCCCAACTTGATCCAAAAACAGCATTCCAATTATTATAATTTAAAGAACTTATTTTGGTCCAAACAGAAAAACTAAAAGAATTATTATTAACAAAACCATAGAGTTCTTTGTTAGATAAATTTGCATAATCACCATCGCCATCTAAATTTAAACTGCCATTCACAATAGATGCATTCCCTTCCAAAACACCGTCGCCATAATCCCAACCATCTGCAGAGTCACCACTAAAAGTCCAAATAGAAATCAAATCATCGATAGGAATTTCCATAAAAGAATCTACCTCCATCCCATAGACAACCCCGTCAACACTAGACATAGAATTTTTGGGCATCTTAATATCGGCAGCGATATCTCCTTCTTTCTCAGTCCCCCTAGAAGAAACAAAAATCGGAACGATATTGACACTATCTGATTCTCCATATCCCGATAAATCAAAAGTATAAACTTTAGTCTGCCCCGACGCAGGAGCTATTAAATTAGTACTAAAAGTATTTCCCCCAATCAAAAAAGAAATTTTAATTCTATCTATATTCATCTCATCAGGCCTCCTTCTGACCTGAACCATAGCAATATTTCTAAAAGAATCATAAGAAGTATATCCCTCCGAAGTCACGATCATAATACTCACCTCTAAATTTCTAAACTCTAGGCTATCATAAACCATCGGTATAATCATCATCCATAAAATAGTGATGGCCGCAATAGTAATTAAAATTATCAAAACCGTAGCAACAATCGCCGATATACCCTTTTTTAACATCAACAGAAAAGGAAAATATATTATTTAAAATTAAGTCAACCCCATTAAAACACCAATAAGCCAATCTGTAAAAAACATATACAAAGCAAAGGCAATCAAAAACGCTGGAACAAAGGGCAGCCCATCTTTTATCTTAACCTTCTTCCTAGACTTCAACAACTTAATGCTCTCCGCGCTCAAACCATCCCAATCCGCCTTAATCGTTTTCTTTCCAACCTTAATATCATCAACAAGCCAATCCCCCTCGCGAAGCTCCTTTCCAGAAATAACCTTAATCATCGAAACATTTTCCAACCCCTTAGTAAAAACAAACAAAACAGGCAAAACAAAAGAAAATCCAGCAAACAAAAGAAAAAATAAATTATAATAACTAAAAACTAAAAACAATAACCCGATAAAAACGGGATACCTAATCCACCACTCACGAAAACCCTTCCTAATTTCCCTATTCACTTTTTTATAATTTCTAAAATACAATATGAAAGAATAAAACAATCCATAAAAAGAACCGGCAACCATCAAAAACAAAAGAAAGACTCCAATATTAATCAACGTCTTAAAAAAATCAACCCCGATAAAAAATGCCGTCATAGCAAATAACAAATTAGCATCACCCCCAGCAAAAACCCGACCATAATAAAAAACATTCATAAAAACAAACATCACGACCAAAGCAAACCCAGCCTGAAAAACAATTCCTGCATTCTCCTCAAAAATAGCTCGATAAAAAATATAAGAAAAACTAATCAATAACAAAAACAGCGTCAACCAATAATCAACCTCACGCCTCTTCAAATCCTGCAAACATGCAACAATAATCCCAATTAAAAACACCCAAGCAATAAAACCAAATATCATTTCTTCTTTCCCCTTTTTCCTTTCTTAACAACCTTCTCATCTTCACCCTTATCTTCTATCTCATGCGTTCTAAACTGACCCCCTCGCTTATAGCCCCGAGCAAGCCGCTTCCGCTTCAAATCCTTCTTCGTTCTTCTACGATCATTACCACCATAATCCATTATTCTATCGCCTCCACATCAAACTCACCGTTAATAAAACTTATTAAATATTTCCGACCAAACTCAAAACTAAAATCAACAGGAAAATTTATTTTAGTTCTATCATCCCCCTTCAAATAAATACTCTTCCCAACTTTCGCCCTCGAAAAAACAAAATAATCACCATCACAATCCTCAACCACAGGATAAACTACCTCGACAAAAAAATCCTCATTCTTATGTTCATCTAAAACATCAACACCACCCAAAGTTAAATCGCTAAAAATAAAATCTTTCATCTCAACACTAATCCCTTCCAAAAATTTCTCCCTAAATGAAACCAAAAATTCCTCACTACAAAATTCGTCCTCAATACCAACCAAAGATTCCTCAATCAACTCCTTTTCCTGCATTTCAAACTTCTCCAGATTATCCCTAACTTCCAAAACAACCTTCGGAGAAACCAAAGAATTCTCAGCATTATCTTGTTGTTTCCCATAAAGCAAGATCACACTCAAACACAAGAACACAGTAATAACAACCAAAAATAAGCCAAAAAACTGGCCTCTTTTATTCCTCATAATAAACCTCCATCTTCGCCTCATCATAACTCATGCCACTCTCAACAAAAAACCGCAATTCAACCAACTTATGATAAACATTCATATAACTAATCACACTACTAAGCCCAACATCGCTCTCATTCAAAACTCTAAGTCCAGCACTTGCGCCATCTATCCCCTTAACAATGCCAGAACCCAAAACAAAAATCGCCAAAATCAAAACAATAACTATAGTAGCCACAAACATCAAAACCGTCCCTCCAAGAATTCCTCCCCTCTTAGAATTCATCGCCAACAAAGACCTCCACTCTAATATTCCCCTCAACTTTCTCACCTTCACTTAAAATATACGTCGGATAAACTTCATCAAAATACCCAGGCTTATATTTCCCCAAATCCCCTTCAAAAAATTTCTCATCAGCAATCTGCAAAACCCAAAGAGCCCCTCTATCTCCTTGAGAAAATTTCGCGACTTCCTTTTCCGAATCACTAACCAAAACCTCGACATAAAATCTCTCAACTTCACTTTCATCAAACCCACAATAAGAAAGAATCTTATTCTCGTCTCCCTCAACAAAATAACTCATATCTAAAAAACCCGAAGGAGAAACACAGTCCACCACATCTCTAGCCAAAATCCTAGCCTCAGCATTCCGAACATCAATATAATGCGAATAAAAAACCGAAGAAACACCTAAAATAACAAACGCAACAAAACTAATAACCAAAAGCCGATAAATCATTATTATCCCCTCTCCAATAATTCCCTTTTTTTCAAATCTCATTCAACAACAACCACAAATTTATTTTCCTCTTCAGCAACGCTAACGCTATACCTAGAAAAATAAGGATATCCCTTGAATGAACCAAGTCCAGCAACACCAACAAAAACTTTACCATCCCTCAACTCAAGCGCCTGAATAACGCCATTAGGATTATTTTTTCTAATTTCAAAACTCATCCCCGGGACAGCAGAATCAATCAACAACGCAATTTCCTTTTCCAAAACCTGTTGTCTTACACCACGCGCATTAACCTTCCCCGCAGTCGCCAACAAAAAAATCGCAAACACTATACCTACTAAAATCAACTGAATAATTATCTGGTTCAAAATCCCCCCTTGCTTATTTAATCTTCTCATCTTAAGCCGGTATCGTCAAAAATTTACATCCAAGAGAATCCAAAGAATCTGGATAAGCAATAACAATTGATCTCTCCAGCCCAAAGGCTTCAATAAAATTCTCTTTAGCCGACTCCCCTAATTCTTCATCTCCAGTTAAATAACTGGCAATAAACTTAGACCAACCAGCAACATCAAGCCACTGCCTAGAAGTCCAACCGAAAAACCCCTGTTTCTTCTTATGCATTGTATAAACAAGAATCTGGTCTTCCTCTTGAGGATAGAATTTAACATTAAGTGGCACAAAAGCAAACCCCAAATTTTCTTCCAAAGACACAATCATTGGCAAATAATCATCATAAGTCAAAGAATCTCTCGCCATTTTTGTATTCTCATAATAATTATAAAACCCAAGATTATACCTTCCCTTCTTCGTCCATCCAGACTCTCCATCGCCCATCGCCTCATTAAATTCGTTTAAAGCTTTATCAGTATAATGAATTCTAGCAAAGGCCATACATACAACATCTTCCTCTAAAAAACTTGGTCCCACAAAATTAAACTTACCCTCACCAAACATATACCACCCCCCAACAATAGCTCTAGAAATCTTCTCATAAACCTCATCTTGATCCGCAGTATCAATTGTAATCACCTCTGTTCTACATCTCAAAGGAGAAGAGCTTCGAACGTCCAAACCCAATCCATCCAATTTTTCACTAGATAACGTCGACCTCAACAAAATACTCTGTCGACATGCATGCCAATCCAATTCATCCTCAGTAAAATACTCATTAAAAATAAAAAACAACGAAATCGCCAAAACCGCCAACCCCAAAATCAACGACATAATAATATAATATTTCTGATCACCCTTCTTATTCACCATAGAAAACAAACTCAAATTAACTTAATAAAATTAACCTATCCACTAAACTTCCCAATAATCATTCTAACCGCAAGACCAGCCACAATCAAAATCGCCAAAGCAATTACCCACTTTATCACCTGATCAGTCGCCTGCCCCTTCTTCATAAAAAACAAAACCACCCTCACTTAATAATCCTTTCTAAGAGTTATAAATAGCCCTTAACGCATTATACATAGCACGCGCCTCACTATAGGATTTCCAAAATCTCTTCTCATCTGGATAGTCTTCTACCACCACTTTAACTTCAACACTATAATAACCCTCAACCATCCCCCTAAGATAAGAATATTGATAACTATTCATTACAGCAGTTTGAATTTGCTGTTGTGCATATTCATCAAGAATATTATCATAACCCCCTATATCATTCGTAGAAGCAGAATAAGAAGCCCCAAATTTAAACCCCGACTCATAATATCCATTATCTCTCTCTGCCTTCCTATATTGCTCATTCCAATAAAACGTCAACCTACACCCATCATACTCCGCATCCTCAACCCTCAATCTCCGTCCCCAATCACTATCATCATCAAGCAAAATATGAAACCTAGAATATTTCTTTGGATCCGGTTCAGGATAATCATAATTCTCAGCATATTCACCACATACCCCATCATTCACACTTTTTACAACACCCTCATCTAAACCCTCATTAAAACTATTATCACTTTCACTTTTGCCTTCGCTTCCACCCTCAATAGTAACTTCATAGACATCCCCCTTCAACTCAATAGTTATCTTATCACCTTGACCAACAACCCAAATCTCATCCGTCCCCATAACCAAAGCATGATCCAATTTCCCACAAGCAGAACAATCCGCCTTACGCTCACCATCTTTCCGAGAACAAAAACAAAACTTATTCTCCGCACTATCAATAAAATAAAACATATCTGCAACACTCGTATGTGACCCAAAATAAACCAAAGAATATTTCAGACCCTCCTCCCTAGGCTGCCACATCTCAAAACTCCCAACACCACCGGAATCAGCAACAACGATCTCATCCAAAAAGCCATCGCGATAAGATTCCGTCGTCTCCTCTTCCACTCCAAAATAAGGTGCAATCAAACTCCCAAGCAAAACCAACAAAACAAAAACCCCAGCAGCAGCTATAACCAATCCAATCACCTGCTCCACCGTCAATTCACCTTTCTTCAACATCTCTTCCCCAAAAACTCATAAATTTTGGCTCGCTTATAATTTAAATCATGAAAATCAGATGGCAAATCATATTGAAACGACTCTGAAACACCTTCCCAAGATGCCCCGTTAAACTTCTGCAACTCCGAATAAATAAACCTAGAAAAATCACCTGGAGTTCCCGTTAACACCCACATGACATCAGAAACGGGACCAATGCCAGCAAAATTCAATCTATATTTATTCTTATCAGAAACCATTTCAATCGCCACATTTTCATTATTATAATCCACCCCAAGAATATATTCTTCTCCTCCAACTTCAACAACCTCATCATCAATCATTTCCTTGATCTTATTATAATTAGAATATGCATCGTCGTCTGTAGAAAACATTTTAACCTGAGTCTTAGCCCAAGATTTCAACACACTTATTTCTTCTTTCTTATCAACTCTCGAATTCCTGCCATCATTCCCCACTATATCATTAATGGACATCCAAGAACCCTTACTGTAAGGGCCAGCTTTTCCTTTAAAATCGTCATAAGAAGCAATTAAATAATAAATACTATCTCCTTCTGTTAATTCCAAAAACCTATCAATAGCAACATCACTAATATCACTACGACTTTCCACTCCAAGACTATCCTTTTCGTAAACATACCCTTCTCCAAAATCATCAAGATTGCCAGGATAAATCGTCACCCAACTCGTCGTTTTCCCTGCCGTTTCAATGGGTCCATGCTGCGTCCAAGCAATCTTGGCATCCTGTCCAATATCCTCCATTATCAACCAACCACCATTGCCCCAAACCGCATAAACCTCACGACCCTTGCCGTCCCCATCACCATATAAAATAATTTGCCTAGTAATCCTTTCATAAAAATAATTATCCACACCATAACCCCCTTCACCATCAATCCCCCAAACAGAGTTATACAAACTAGAATAAAATCTAGCCAAAGATTCATCTTCATCAAGTAATAAAATAGGAACCCCCTCTTTCCCACTGTCATCATATTTGAAAAACTTCCCCTTTAAAATAAAATAAGAATCAATTCCCTCAGCCAAATTATTCTTAAAACTACACACCCCAGAACGACAACTTTCCCAATAAATCAAGGACCTATCGTCCCCTTCAATTTCCAAAATATCCAGTAACGACTCCCCACTTGAAGATTCGATTAAAAATTCTTTAACACAGTCAACCTCACTCACTCCAATATCCCCATAACCAAACAAAAGAGCAACACTATCAAACATCCCCCCAGCCTTCTCAATCAAAGGATTCAGACCCCCAGTAGAAATACCCCAAATCACTAACGCCAACAAAACAACTAACAAAACAAGACTCAACAACTTCCCAACAGTCCACTCGGTAGATCCCTTCTTCCTCACTTTCCAAACCTCAAGAAATTTCTTATAGAATCCAAAAGTCCACCACCCTTACCTTTCAACAAAAAAACCACAGCACCAATCATAATCACAAGCACAACAACAACAATCAGAATCTTAACTATCTCCTCCATTTCCATAGATAAAATATACCAGACCAATTAATAAAGATTCCTAAAGCTAAGCAGCAGAACAAGTTATTCTTGAACAAGATTCTATATTAACACCAGGATATTTTGAGAGTATCTTTTCTTGAGCATCCGCCACTTCCCCAATAGTAACTGTTTGCTTCTCATTCTTAGCCAACTGATTACAAGTAGCAGAAGACGTCTTTACTTTATCAAGAACAAACTTAGAATCAGCTCCACTTCCTTCTACCTTCCAAGATTCTACGGTATCTCCATACTTCACAGTCATAATATCAGTACAAAAAGCAGCTTGAGAATTCCCAGCACAAGCCAAAACACAAGCCTGTTTTATCGTATCAATATTAGATTTCCCAGAAAACGCAGTAACCCTGTCCCACAAATTCGTCCATCCAGTCGAAAACCCAAAAATCAGAAAAACCAAAACAGCTATACCTAACACTATCAAAATAATCGTGCCCAATGTCATCTGCTGCCCCTTCTTTTCCATTATTATTACAATCCTCTTTTATTTATAAAGTTTTACTACCCCGCACAACTAATCCCCGAACAATCCAACTCCCCAACTTTCCCTGAAGACCAAGCCGCCTTACCAACAGCACTACAATTCATCATCACATTCCTACGATTATCATCTCCAAAAACAATTTCCTTTTTCTCACAGCAATAAGCATAAGTCGATTGACTCGTAGCCAAAGAATCACAAGCGCTAATCACAGCATCAACATTACTCTCAGTAGATTGAGTCTTAAAAAACCGCGAAAAAAATCCAGTCTGCGCATTAAAAAAAATCACAAGAACCGTCAAAACTGAAATCGACAAAACAATCATAATCACAGTTGTCAAAGCCATCTCCATCCCCTTCTTATTTCGCCTCATAAAAAACAAAACAAAACAATCTTTATAAAATTACTCACTCAAAGCAACAACTTACATGAGAAACGCGGCGCTCGAAGAGTGCTGCAGTTTTTCATGGGAGAAAGATACTCCAAAACCATATCGGTCGTTTCGGAATTTACTTCCGAAAAAGACCCAATCTAAATTTCTGCAGAAATTTTACAACGATTTTCTCACCAGAGAAAATGTTGACTATCAAGTCAATCCCGACAACGCCGCAGCCCCGATAATAGTCAAACCAACGATTGCCCCGGTCGCAACAATTATATACAAAACCATGGTCGATTTCAAATTCTTCCCAGTCTGCGCCGTCACTTGCAACTGATCCCGCCCAGACTTTATCGTCACCAACGTACTCGTCAAAATAAAAACAATCTCAATCAAATAAAGCCCAATCACAATCTGCAACCAGTACGTCGGAATCATCAAGGTAATATCAAAAATTGAAAGTATCCCCTGAATCCCCCCAGCGCCCAAAACTTCCTCGCCACCAGCACCATTCTCAAACATCGTCGACAAACTCCCCAAAATTGTCGTAATCATTCCAGCCAACCCAATAATAATCCCAGACAACAACGGCGCCAAAAAAGTCATATTCGATTTCATGTCCGAAACAATATCCGCCAACAAATCATTCAGTCGCTCATTAATCTTTTTAATATTCTTAACATAATCACTAATCGACATCAGACTCCTAGCCGCAACCTGCAACCCCTTTTTAGACGACTCAACCAAAATCCTCATCGAAGTAGCAATCAACTGCGACGGATAAAAAATCACAGCCCCCCTCTTAGGATCAAACAAAGCCCTCTCCAAACTCATACCCAACTGCTGAATATTCTCATTCACAATTCTAAAAAAACCTTCAGTTGCCGTCCCCTTCGTAGAATCACTAACCTTCGCAAACGCCATCTCCGTCGGCAAACCATCCCCAATCCTATTCCCAAGTTGAAACAAAGACGAAGTAAACTCTTTTTCGACTTCCTTATATTTCGTCCTCTCAACCAAAATAACCTTCGTCTTATCTTTGTAGACAACAATAAATAAAAGTGCAATAGAAATAGGAATAAACAAACTCAAAAGCAAAGACAAAGAACCAAATGGCCCAGTCAAATTTCCAGCAGCGTCGGGAATTATACCAAAAGCCCCACTATTCCCCAAAAATCCAAACCCAAGTTCCGTCCACGAATAATCCCTCGCAAATCCCATCATAATAGGAATATCCGTGTATCTCCAAAAAAACGGGATCAATCCAATAATAAACAACGGCAACGCCAAAATTATCCCCTTAAAATAAGCCGCATTACTTTTATACCGAGGATAAAGAGGATTCTGCTCCAACAAACTCGACTCCCCATAACCACCAGGTCGCTCCATCATAACCTTACTCGTCATATAAATCACCAAAAACGGAATCATAATATTAAAAATCAAAAACACATGATACCACTTAATCGCCCCGCTAAGCATCGTCGAAGCCAAAGGCAAAATCGCCAAACTTAAAGTCGGCAAAACAATTCCCAACATATAAATATTCGTCAACGGCGCCTTCACCTCATGAGTATATTTCAACATCTTATCATAAACACCGTCAAGAATAACCTCCAAACTCTTCTCTAAAATATTAATTCTCCGCCCCTCACTAGGCTCATACAAACTCGACTCAATCAAATGAAACGCCTCGACAAACTCAACACTATAACTTTTCCAACCCTTCAAATAATTATCCACACTATCCTTTATCGTCGAAAATCGCCCAACTTCAACATCCCAAAAAATCTTCCGAAAATCCAGACTCAAAGGCGGCTCTAAATGTTCGGCAGCAAAGGCAACGGCCTTCTCAAAATTACTCGTATGTTTCATATAAATTACAATATACAAAATCGCGGGAACCATCTGAGAACTGGCCTTCAATCTCCACTTCATCGCCAAACGATCGGGAGCTCTCGAATAATAAAAAAACAAAAATATAGCCAACACAAAAACCAAAAATAAAAACATCAAAGAAAAGGCTCCAGTTAATAACCAAATCCCAACAAAAAACATCGCACCACCAAAAAGAGTCATCAACAACAACATCGTCGCAAAAACCACAACCTCACTTACCGAAACATTCAAATGAGCAACATCAATCCCTTGCTGAATCCGAACACTATCCTTATCTCCAACCTTAATCCGAAACATATTCCCAAAAGTCTTACACCACCTCTCATACCGCGAAAACTCCGGCAACATCGACGACCGAAACTGATCATAACTCTTAGAAAACTTTTTCTTCGACGGCGACCGCTTATTATAACCCTTCATCTGCGTCTCTATCTTCGCCCCATACTTCTTCAAAATATCATCAGTACTACTCATCACAACACCTTCAGCATCGGTTGAATTTTAATTCCATGAATTTTTCTGATTCCCGTACTTTTTTTATATCCACAAGCAGAGTAAAAAGGAATCGCATAAATAGACGCCCTAATTTTTATCTTTTCAATACCAAGCCCCTTTGCCTTTTTCTCAAAATCACCAACCAATTTTTTGCCAACACCCTTACCATGATATTTTCCAGACACAAACAAATTCCCCATATGCCCACCAGAACCCTTAATCATGCCAATTATCTTATTCCCATCTAGGGCAACCAAAGACACCCTATTATTATAACTCTTCCACAGCTCCTCCTCGGCCTTACCCGCAGAATGATGACTCAAATAAAAAGCAAGACCTTTTTTAGTAGCATCACCAGAATTAAATTTTTCAAAAGTCATACCAATAAGCCGAGCAACATCTTTCACATCACCTTTTTTCATTCTCTTAATTACTATCATCCCCACACCTCTTCAAATAATCCGCCACAGCAACGTCAATAAACTGCTTCCGATTCACATATCTAAATTTATTCTCTTCCAAATTAATAAACTCTTCGACCTCAACCAACAAATCACTATTAATCTTCACAGCAGAATCCCGCGACGTCCGAACAGTCGTTTTCTTCTTAGGGAAAATCGCCCGAACCGAAACCTTGTCAATTGACCCATCTTTCAAATTAATGTCCTCAAAATCTAATTTAGCGCCAGTTGCCTTCACCATAGTTACTAAAAGTAACAAAAAGTAACTTAATAAATATAACGAAACATACCACAACTCAAGATACCTCACTCGCCAACAGAACCCCTTACAACAAGTGATTCATAATCAGAAAGTACACCTCTAAAAAAATAAATTCCACAACTATTTTCCCACCCCATCGATTTCAATCGATCACGAACGGCCTCGCAGGCGAAAGTATAGCTAGGTCCTATTGCATCCCGCACAAGACAAAGAAGCTTACTAACAGCAACACAGGACACATCCCTTTCATAAATAGTATGCCCCCCTTCCTTCAAAATCTTCCTAGCCAATCGATCCGCCACATCATAAAACAGCTCATTCTCCATACAAAAGTAAAGACTCCAAAAGTTATAACAATTTGTATGCTCCAAAACTTAAGAAATCAACACCCTAAACCAAGAGGATGAGCAGCTTCTTCTCGTCTCATTAAATGACTATCTCTAAAAAGCCTAGACACCCTCATCTCCTTTTGAACCTCCGTAGGCAGCCCAGAAACCGCAGCAACATAATCACTAATCTCTCCTCCAAAAACATAACCCCTATCAACCTTTTCCCAACCTGTCCACCCAAGCCAATCCCCTGCATCCGCATTTGCCGTCGCATAAGACACAGAGGTACACTCCTTCTCAAAATCAAGAAAAAACCTTCCAACATCAACCGCTAAAGTATCATTATTAAGCAAATGCTCCCTGCCAGACAAAACCCTCTTTGCCGCCCGATCGGCCACATCATAAAAAAATCCCTTATCCATAAAAAAAACACCAAAATCAACTTTTTAAAAATTTATATACCCAACTTCTCACTTTCCTTCTCCAGCCACCGTTTCCATTTCGGAAAAACTTGGGTCGAAACCGGCAACCCAACTTCCTCAGTCACCTCGTCACTAATCTGATGAAACGCATTATTAGACTTCACAGTAAACTCAGCCTCCAAAATCTCAGGCTTACCCACCTTATCAGAAAATTTCACAGTCTCCTCCTTAATCTTCTGCCTCAAAACAATATTATCCCAAACCGCATCCCAGTCCCCAGCCCAACCCTTAACATTCGACGCAATCTCCTTAATTATTTCAGAATCCCCATTAATCAAATCCTCCGTCGGCTTCATCTTATCTTCCTTAACATCATACTTCATCAAATCAACAAAGCCCCCCTCCTTCAACGGATCCTTCTCCCAATGCTTCCTAACCTCACTAATAGACAAAACCCTCCTCCAAGAATGCAACCCATCAGGCGACTTAATCGGATTAGCAACAATAACCAAATCAGTAGCCTTAAAACTCGTCACAGGAACGCCCAAATCATTACAAACCCTATCAAAAACAGAATAAGGACTCCCGCCGTGAATCGTGCCAGCGACGACATTTGCCAAAGCCCCAACCCTCATGGCCTCATAAAGCGCCTTAGCCTCATTAGAACGAATCTCACCAACAATCAAAGAAGAGTCCCCCAAACGAAGAGATGCCCGAATTCCCTCCTCAGCAGAAACCTCCGTCGACTCACCCGCCAAAGCAGACCGAACCTTCATCGACAAAATATCATAATCCAATTTTCTCATCGCACCGACAGGCAACTCCAAAGTATCCTCGACGGTAATTATCCTATGACTTGGCATAATCTCCAAAAGTAACGCCCCTAAAAGCGAAGTCTTCCCAGACGACCGCGTCCCAGCAACCAAAAGCGTCCGCGCCCCATCAATCATAAAACTAAGCAACCCCGCTCCCAAAGAATCAATCATCCCATTCTTCACAAACAACGGCAAAGTCCAAGGCTTATTCCTATGTCGCCTCAAAGTATAAGCAAGCCCGCCCGACGACAAAGGCTGCTGAATTATCGCAACTCTCGCACTAATATTATTCAATTCCAAATTAGTATCCAAAATAGGATTCGCCTCATCGAGCGGCCGCCCCGACGACATTCTAAACTTCGCAGCCCAAGAATCCGCATCCTCCTGCGACGGAATCAAATTACTAACACATTCTCCAAACTCATTATGAATCATAAAAATCGGAGACAACGAAACCGGCGCATTAACCATAATATCCTGCAGATTCTCATCCTCCAATAAAACCTCCAAAACCCCAAACCCAATCGTATGTCGCACCAAAATATTCGCTAACTTCTGCAAATCCCCATAACTCAAAACCACATTCTTACTCCCCGCCAAGTCCGACAACAAATCCCGCGCAACATTCAAAAAAACCTGCCGCGTCCTCTCAGCGTCGTTAAACTCTTCACTAGTAGGCCGATGTTCAATTAAAACATTCCGCGCCAAATTCAAAAGCATATGATGATCCTCTCCCAATAAATACTCCGGCGGCGACAAATGATAAACCAACTTCGCCTTATTCGGCCTCTTGAAAATCGTCACCAAACTCTTATCGTCCCCCTTAGCAATACTATACTGCTTCACAATCTCAGCATCATCAGGAATCCGCGCAACCATCCTGGTAAAAGTAAAATTAGGCATAATGTCCGCCCTAAAAAATTCATTATAAATAGATCTATCCCCAGAAGCATAACCATCAAAAGAAATCTTAGAAATCTCAATCAATTTCAAACCCTCAAAATAACCGACAACCTTCTCCAACAACTTAACATAAGAAGCAACATCTTTCCCAGATTCCAACAAAGCCCTCTTAGCAAAAAGCGCACCCTTCAACTCACGATAAGCCCGAATCGGGTCCGACTTCAAAACCTCATTAATCACATGATTCAAAAAAGCATAAGCCTCATAATACGACGCCCCCAAATGCGACATTTTTTCAACCGAAACAATTTTCTCCTGCTTCACTAAAAAATCATAAAGACTCGAAATCTCAACCAACATCCCAACCTGTGCAAAATTATGCGAATAATTCCTCTGCTGCACAAAAACAATCCGAGTAATATTCGGATCCTCCTTCAAATTATCAATTGTCCGCGCCATCACTTCAGCCGAATCAATCAACGACGGTACAAACGCCGCACCAAGATAATTAATATACATCACATTCTCCCCAGATTCCCGAATAACCTCATAAGAATATAACGGAGTATCAGATTTGAACATCATTGTATCACCACAATTATTTACCAAAACGTATATTAAAATATATGTGTACCAAACATCACAACCTATAAAAACTTCACAAATCTTCTATCTAAATGGTAGAGCAACAAGGCCAAGGCGACCAAATTCAATTTCTTTTATCCGACTTCAACACGAGATTGAGGGACGTAGACGAAAGAAACCGGATAATCAGAGAAAGAGTCCTACTCCTAGGAAAAAACCTAATCTCATCCCGACAAGACCTAGAAGATGACATCAAAGAACTCAAAAGAGAAAACCAAGAAATCACGCGCGACCTAGAAAAAATAAAAAAAATCGCCAGTTCCCTATTATCAGAATCAAACAAATTCGTCAAAAGAGAAGAAATGGTTTTAGTTGAAAGAATGCTAAAAGACTTTCAGCCCTTAGAATACCTAAGAAGACAAGACATAGAAGAATTAATAGAAGAAAAAATCAAAAATTCTAAGAAAGAAATAAAAACCACGGAAACCATAGAATAATATGGCAACACTTGACAAAATAACAGAAATGCAAAAACAAGGCTTGCCTGATTCAGAAATCTCAACACAACTACAAAACGAAGGTGTTTCTCCTCAAGAAATTAACGATTCATTTAATCAGGCTAAAATAAAAAACGCAGTATCAGAAGACCCTACAGGACAACCCCCACAACAGCCAGAAATGCAACCTTCAATCGCACACGGCCCACAAGGAGAGGTCCCACAAGCACAAAACACACAACCAATGGCTCAAGAGGCCCCAGCAGCACCCCAGCCAGAAATGCAACCCCCAATGATGCAACCTCCAGTAATGCAAGCACCCTCTCCAGAAGTGTACCCACCTCAAGAAGAACAACCCCAAGATTATTATCAAGAAACACCACAAGCATACTCAGGACAAGAATACTACCCACCTCAAGAAGGAATGTCCACCGAAACAATTTCAGAAATAGCCGAACAAGTCGTAATAGAAAAATTCAATGAATTCACAGAAAAAACAGGGGACATAGCTTCATTCAAAATAACAATCCAAGATAAAGTCGTAGACATCGACGATAGATTAAAAAGAATTGAAGGAAACATCGATCGACTCCAACAAGCAATTATTGGAAAAATCGGGGAGTTTGGTGAAAGCTCAAACCTAATCCATAAAGACTTAGACAATCTCCACGGAACAGTCTCAAAGTTAGTAAACCCATTAGTAGACAACTACGAAAAGCTAAAAAAAATGGCTAAAAAATAATTCTATGCCGCTTTGCCTTTAATCGTCCAAGAAACAATTCCCGCAACAATAAGAAGCAAAATCATTCCAAACCAATCCGTATTAAACCAAGACTGAACACTTCCCCAGTTAACTGCCCAATGAAAAGTATAAGCCGAAGAGATTATAAAAAACGCAACTATCAAAGCTAAAAGAACCCATGAAAACCAACTACTCTTACTCATAAATTCAAAGGGCTCCTTCCATGGCATAAAAGCAAAAATCGCCAACACAAAGAAAACCATAATAATCAAAGTCCCAAACCAGGCACTACTAAACTGAACAAACTCAACCAAGGATGCCTCAACAATAAAAAAACTCGCCAAAATAAACGAAATAAAAAGCATCACAGCCTCGCCACCACCCAAAATTTCAGTCTTCTTCAAAAGTGCATAAATAATAATAAACACCAACATAAATGCAAAGATAGGCATAAAATATCCAATAACCCCAACCGATGCTTCAACTGCCATTTTTATACAGGTTTAGGAGCCTTGACTCCACCCCCACTTCCCTTAGACCCCCTAGCCATAACAATTATCAACGCAACCAAACCACCTAAAATAATCAACGCCCAAACATTCTGAGCAAACCAACCACCAAATCCAGTATAATATCCCCACTGATCCCATGCGCTAAGAGACCAAATTATAACACCAATTCCAACAACCCATCCAATCCATTTAACAGTCCACCCAGGCTCTTCGCCCTTTTTAACAAAAAATCCAAGCGTTATCAATATAACCAAAAATATCGAAAGCCCAACTCCAAATCGAGGAAAAATTATAGCAAAAAATTCCGACACAAAATCAAACTGCAAGGCAAGAAGCCCAACCGAAACGCCAACAATACTTTTAATCGCATTATTATCACCTAAAATTCCCGACTTATCTAAAATAGCATAAACAACAGCGAATAACAACAAGAAAGGTATAACATAAGAAAACACACCCATCTCATTCCAGATATTTAATATCTCAGTAACACTAACAGCCATACCTTCTAAAGAAAAATCTCATTTATATATGTTTTGAAACTACTCAGAAGAATTTCTAGAACTATCCCTACCACTAGGACTCTTTTTACTGCCCACCATAACCAAAGCGATAACTCCAATAACCAAAGCAATCATAACAACACTCATCCAAAAATCACTCTCACCAGCCCCCTCAAACCAACCAATCATAATATTAGACAAACCACTAACATACAAAACAACACCAACAGTAAACACCGCAGCAATCACAGCAAAAACCGGCTTCACCCACTTATGCTTCTCCCCCATCTTCGACAAATCGCCAGCAACAAATCCATACAATATAAGAAACACCAAAATCACGGCAACGCCAACAGCTAACCAGGGCATTATACCAACAATAATCTCCCTAGGCTGTGGAACCCCAATCAAAAGCAAACCAATAACAAGACCAACCATAGCATCAACCCGAGCCATACCTTCCCCTAAAATCTTAGACTTCTGCAAAATCGCAAATATAACAACAAACACAAGCAAGAACGGCAAAAGCATTTCCGTAAAAAAAGCGTTTTCAAATATCATAAATTTAACAGACCAAAATCATATATAAACATTTCCAAAACCCGCGAGTCTAATTTTGATTTATAGCAGACTTAGATGAGGCGAAAGGTTGCGTGGCGTACAAAGGTACGCGAGCGTTCTTTCAACGAAATATAAGGTGCTAGAAATCTAAATCAAATCCTCTTCTTCAAGGGGCATTTCATCTTCCTCTTGCTGAATAGGAACAGCATTTCTGTTGATTATGATAATATCTCCAATCGCTTTAATAAACTGATGAGGCACAATAATCCCTCGAGCTCCGCCCAAAACTTGAATCATTCCAGATTCACGAGCAACGACAATTCTCCATCCATCTATCTTATTGTCTATCAAATTAACCTCTTCAACCATACCAAACAAATCACCAGAATCAGTATACACTCGTCTCCCAACAACCTCGCTTATCCTTTTAATCTTTAACATAAACCAACTAAAAACTTTTCATTTAAATACATTTCTATGATACAATGATTACTATGCACATGCATCCCCGTTAAGTTTATAAAAAATTGCCCATTCTCTACTACATGGGCACAAAGGAACTAGAGAAAGAAGTCTTCATAATAATTCTAGCAGCCGTAATTCTCGCCCTAACCGTCTCATTCAGACAAACACAAATGTTCGTTGCAAGCATAATCAGCTTCTTAATAATAATAACCGCAAACGTTCTAGTAAAAAAATTGGTCGGATATCATTTCGAAACAAAAGTCAGAACAAAATTCTGGACATGGTACCAATTCGGATTCCGAAAAGATGCCCATTTCAAAAAGCCAGTTCCAATGGCATGGCTCCCCCTTCTATTAACACTCTTCACAAAAGGAATTTTTTGGTGGTTAGCAATTCTCGAGTTTGACGTAGAAGCCAAAACCGAAAGAGTCTCCAGAAGACATGGGCTATACAGGTATACACAAGTAACAGAATGGCACATGGCATGGATCGCGGTCTGGGGAATCATCGTAAATATTCTTTTAGCAATCGTCGGATACGGAGCCGGCTTCGAACTCTTCGCAAAACTCAACATCTATTTCGCAGTCTGGTCAATCATCCCACTCTCAAGATTAGACGGAGCAAAAATATTCTTCTCAAGCCGAGGACTCTGGGCAACAATAGCAACAGTAGTAGGAATAATGTTAATTTGGGGCTTAACAGTCGTTTAAGTTAAAGCAGGCATTTTCTTAAATTTTTTCTTAAATTTATGAACAGATTTCTCACTCTTCTTTTTAGGTCGCTGAAAAAAGACCAAATAAATTATAGGCAAAAATCCAAAAGTATTCAAAACCCAAAACAGAATAAACCAAACCAAATGACCATTACGAGCAGCCCTCCAAGAAGCAATCATCTTCCAAACTAAAGTCCACAAAAGCGCAGGAATAAGCCACATCGGTATCATCTCCATTAATGCCATATAACACAAACCAATTCAAAACTTATAAACTTACCCCAACTAATCAAAACATGAAAGAATTAAAAATAACCCCGAGAGAATATCAAGAAAAAATATTCGAAACCTGCAAAGAAAAAGACTGTCTTGTGGTCTTACCAACAGGAACAGGAAAAACACTAATCGCCCTAATGGCAACAATAGACAGATTCAAAAAATTCCCCCTAGAAAAAATTGTAATCCTCGCCCCGACAAAACCCCTAATCGAACAACACTTCGAAACCTTTAAAAAAAATCTCCCAGAAGGCTGGGCTGACATGCAACTCTTCACAGGGAAAACTCAAGCAGACAAAAGAAAAGAAATTTGGCAAACTGCAGAATTTATTTTTTCAACTCCTCAATGTATCGCAAACGACCTAGACAAAATGCTCTACAAACTAGATCAGGTCAGTCTCTTAATCGTAGATGAATGCCATCGATGCCTAAAAAATTACGCCTATAATAGAGTCGCACAAAAATACAAAATGCAATCCACAAACGGAAGAGTTCTAGCATTAACCGCCTCGCCAGGAGGAGACAAAGAAACAATTCAACAAGTTTGCAAAAACCTAGGAATCGAAGCCGTAGAAATCAGAACCAGAGAAAGCCCCGACGTTAAGCCCTACCTCCAAGAACTAGAATTCGAAAAAATAGAAGTAGACTTCCCTCCAGAATTCCTTGAAATCAAACTCCTACTAGAAGAGATATACAACAAAAAAATATCAGAACTAAAACATCGACGAGTCCTCTTCGGATACGCAAGTAAAACAATGCTTTTGAAAACTCAATCTAGACTAATGACAAAGAAAGGCAAAAAAGATATGAACGACTTCCTCGCAATATCCGCCTGCGCAACCGCACTAAAAATCTCACACGCCCTAACACTTCTCGAAACCCAAACAATGTCATCATTCATCGCATACCTAAAAGATTTATTCAAACAAGCAGCTGAACAAAAATCAAAAGGAGTACAAAAACTAGTAAAAAACCCCGCCTTCGCAAAAGCATACACCCTGGCAACAACCCTAAACAAAGAACACCCAAAAGTCGAACTCCTAAAAGAAATAGTCAAAGAACAATTTCAAATAGACCCTAACTCAAGAATAATTGTCTTCGCACAATTTAGAGAAACCGTTAGAAAAATTTCTGAAACTCTAAATCAAATCCCAGGAATCCATGCAGATAATTTCGTAGGCCAAGCAATCAAGGATCATGGAAAAGGAAAAATAACAGGACTTAAACAAAAAGAACAAAAAGAAATGATTGAAAAATTCAAACTCGGAGAAATAAACATCCTCGTCGCAACATCCATAGCCGAAGAAGGACTAGACATCCCAGAAGTAAATGAAGTAATTTTCTACGAACCAATCCCCTCAGCAATCCGCTCAATCCAAAGAAGAGGACGAACCGCAAGACTTTCCAAAGGAGCACTAAAAATTCTAGTAACAAAAAAAACACTCGATGAAATTTTCCACTACGCCGCACATCATAAAGAAAAAAGGATGCACACCGCAATCGAGCAAATCAAAAAAGACTTCGAATCAAAAGAAACCCAAAGTGAATTACTTTAAATAAATACGTTCCTAAATAAAAAAATGAAAACCGTCCACAACATTTTCTCAAATACCAAAACAGAAAAAGAACAACCTTGCCCAAACCCAAAAACCCCAATCATCGTAGACACCAGAGAAAAGCAATCCCTAATCTCAGCAAACCTACTTGAGAAAAAGGCAAACATCGAATTCGAAAAATTAGACATCGGCGACTATCTAATCCACGACATAATAATCGAACGAAAAACTTTCTCTGACTTCGTCAGCTCGATATTAAACAAGCGACTTTTCGAACAATTAACCAACATAAAAAAATATCCAAAACAATTTCTAATAATAGAAGGCTTCGACTACGAATACAATAAATTCAATGTTCATGAAAACGCAATTCGCGGGATGATGCTATCAATCGCAATAGATTTTCAAGTCCCAGTAATTTTCACAAAAAACGAAACTGATACCGCAAATTTCCTAATCCTAACCGCAAAAAGATATGAAAAACCACGACCCATCGACTCGATAAGACAAACAAAAACCTGTAAAACCCCAGAAGAACAAAAGCAATTTATTCTAGAAGGATTCGCGGGAATCGGTCCAACGATTTCTAAAAAACTCTTAGAAGAATTCTCAACCCTTCAAAATATTTTCAACACAACTGAAAAAGAACTTAATAAAATTCTGAACAAAAAAACTACCGACGCATTTCAGCAATTACTAACTAACCCAAATCAACCTCATAACAATCACATCGGGGCCTAACGTCAACAACCAGAGAACTTGTCTCCCGACGAATCAAATCAACAAAATCATTATGATTACCTCCTCCTCCATAAACATAAACACAATACGGAAATGGCTTTGGCATCCCAGAAACAATCTCTTTAACAAGCCCCGAAATATCTACTCCTTCCATTAAAATAAAGACAATCAATCTCATTTTATAAAAAATTCCGTGATACAAAATATATATTCACAACCAACAATCATATAAAGTTAGATTCACTTTATTTACTATATTTTTCTTACCGACATAATATATCCAAAAAATCAAGGTCCCAAACTAAAACTAGAAAACTCAGACATCGAAGCCAAATTTTTAATCTGATCCAACGTCACACTCTTAATCTTATTCTCATAATTATAATACTCCTCACCATTACCAGCTGCCTCTTCCAAAACCAAATTTACAGCAGTCTCACTCGACCCTTCACTTTCAACATATCTACTCCCAATAATCTGAATCTTAGCAGCCTCCAACTCCTCCTCACTAATCTCACCCATCTTAGAATATTCCTCCAAACAAACGCTCTTCACCTCTTCAACTTTCCCAGGATCAGTCCCAGCCCAAATAATCATATATCCATAATTTTTACCCATATCCAAATCCGACTTAATCCCATATGCAAGCCCTCTATTCTCACGAACCTCACTAAATAACTTCGAAGACATCCCCTCCCCAAGTATTGTTGAAAAAACTTCTGCCGTATATCTATCCGTATCATTCAAGCTAGGAAAATGAAACCCAAGAACAAGGTTGGATTGGGTAATCCCCTCCCTCTTTTCATCATTCTTCAATAGCTGAAAATTTAACTCTGGAATCTCAATTTTTCTCCCCTCTTTGTCAACACTCATCTCTTCGGCCATTTTAACAACATCGTCAAAATTATTATTACCAACAACACAAAGAATCGAATTCGAAGGAACGTAAACTTCGCCATGTCTTTTCATCAACTGCTCACGACTCATCCCCCGGACATTTTCCTCAGTCCCACCAATAAACATTCCAAACGGCTTCTTATATAACAACGCCTTCACGCTATCAACAGCATGTGCCCTCGGGTTATCTTTATACATTTTTATTTCCTCACAAATCACATTTCCTTCTTTCTCAACCTCATCCTCAGGGAAACTCGCATTGAAAAAAATATCAAAAACAACATCCATTGCCACATTCAAATGCTCACTTGGTAACTTCACATGATAAGCCGTAATTTCCTCATGAGTAAACGCATTCAAATCCCCACCAAGACTCTCAATCTCCTGAGCAATCTGCTTAACCGTCCTCTTTTCGGTCCCCTTAAAACAAAGATGTTCAATAAAATGAGCTATCCCCTTTTCCGACTCATTCTCATAAATCGCTCCATACTTCGCGGCCAACATCACAGTTGTAACGGGAACATCCCTCTTCTCATGAATCACCGTCAACCCATTTGTCAAGACTTTTCTATTAAATTTCATAAAACCCAAAAACAAAATTTATTTAAATACCTTTCTCCTTATTTTCACAACTAAAAAGAGGTATAATATGGAATTAGATTTAATTGGAAAGTGGGCATTCATCATTGGCTTAATCGTTGCTATACTAGCAGCCTTCATAACCACAATTGACACAAATGTAATACTGTTAATCCTATTCATCTTAGGGCTGATTGTAGGCTTCATTAATGTGAATAAGAAGAACACCACTGACTTTCTAATTGCTGTAATCGCGCTTGTCGGAGTCGGAACTCTAGGCGCATTAGCTATCGAACAACTCGCAAAACCCGTTGTATACTTACAAATTATTTTGAATAATTTTACAGTATTCATAATGGCGGCGGCACTAGTTGTATCAATAAAAACGATACTAACAACAGCAAAGAAATAAACACAAAAAATTATTTTTTATTTTTTAATATTATTATCCGTTCCCCTTCCCTCTTAACATCTTTTTCTATATTAAAATTCTCCTCTAAAAAATCAACAATCCACTTTCTCTGAGCCGAAAACTTCTTGCGCCCACCCAAACTTTCAGTAGGTAAACTCAAAACAATCCACTCACACTCTTTCGAAATCTCTAAAATAAATTTCTTAGAAAAATCTCTCTCTAAATTTTCCAAAGCATCAACAACTTGAAATAAAAAAACAACTCTCGGTTTTTTCTGTTCCCTCAATAATTCAACAACTTCCTTAACATCAAATAAATCACCACAAATAGCTTTAGCACTAAAATCATTCTCCCTAAAATAATCATTCATATGAGAAACAACCTGCCCAGCCGCTTCGACCCCAACATAGCTAACTCCCTTAGACAAATATTCATAACTAAAACCGTTAACGCCACACCCCAAATCAATCACAGACTCAACTCTACCAACGCAAGAAAAAATCTCATCATAAAATTTCTCATAATCTCTTTTTTTAGAAGACATATGCGCCTTCAGCAAATCCCCCTTCCCCTTTAAAATCTTATTCGTCAAAAACACCCCAAAATACTTCCGGAGCAAAGCCCGGGCTTCTTTAACATCCCCTTTAGTCAATTCAGCAGCCCGCTCAACAATCGAATTCGGCAAGCCAGAAAATTCCTTCTTCTTCTTTATCTCCTCAATTACTTTCATTCTACTTCAATTTCCCGCCGCCAAGAATATTCCCCACTAGAAGAATCTTCAAACGATTTAACCCTTAACCCCCGAGAAAACAAAGGACAATCCAAAACAAAAGTCTCGAACTCACCTCCCTCCCCAGCTGGATGAATTTTATATTTCTCCTTCAACTCACTAACCTCTTCAATAAATTTCCCATCTATCTTCCTCCCTAACCAGGAACTGTCCAGTGGATAAGCCGCGACTCCAGTAACCACAATATCAAAATCATTCTCAATCAACTCATTCAGATAAGAAATCTCCTCCTTATGCCAAAGTGGATTAATACTCTCCAACCCAAGATCCTCACAAATTTTCCCAATCCTTGACGCCTGATATTCAGAATGCAACGCCCCAGTCACAACGCCTTCAATTCCATATTTCTCCTTAGCAATCTTAATCGCGTCAGACAAGTCCATCAACTCCTCTTCTTTATTCCCTTTAGTCCCATGAACCAAAAGCGAAACCCCCATAACCTCAACCTGCCGTTCAGCCTTTTCAATAGAGGGAGTATGAAACATATAACTCTCCTGATTTTCAGATTTAATTACAATCGCACAAGCTAGCTCATTCCCAGCCTGCTTAGCTAAATAAGCCGCATAAACACTATCCTTGCCACCAGAAAACAAAACTCCAAGCTTCATAAAAAACAAAATAATTCACACTTTAACAAACTTACTACTTCCCTTTCTTCCTAGTCTTATAATATTCTACAAAAAAAGAAGTAACAAAAATATTAATAATCATGGAAACAATCATGCTAACAATAGTTCCAAGAGAAACAAATATCCCAGATTCTAAAGAAGAACTAAAAATACTTGACGCAATCCAATTAATAATACCCATAAAGAATACAATAATAATCCCATACCAAAGCGTTCTCCACCAATTATCTCTAACTAAATCAAAACTAGCCCCAAGAGATTCCACAATCCCTTTATCTTCAAGCACAAAAATATAAAATCCAAAAACCCAGAAAACTAAAAATACGACACCAGGAATAATCAATAATAAAAATAGTAAAGAAACAAAAATAGCAAAAACTAAATAAAACAGAAATGAAGACCAAACTTTCCCCTTAGAAACACTCAGAATATTTTTTTTCTTCCCAGCAAAATAAAGAACCAAATACACCTCAACAAATATATACAAAAAAACAGAAACAATAATAAAAAATAGCAAAAACAACAATGCACCAAAACCTAGTGTTTTTTCAAACCCAATCCTATACACGCCAAAAACAAATGTCATAATTAAGGAAAGAATAAATGTAGGAATAATATAATATTTTAACCCGACAGAAAAACAATCCTTAAATCCTTTTTTAAAATTATTAACGGCCGAAGAAAATAAATCTCCAAACCCAACCTTGTTTTCCATAAAAACATTAGTAAAAACCGTATTATAAAACTTACTAATTGTAAACAAATTCAGAATCGTCAACCTTGATTGCTTAAGATAATGGCTCAGGAACTTTCTTAACGGGAACCTTCCACTTTTCCTTCGGCCCACGAAAAAAGAAATAGGCAACAATTAAAATAATCAGGATAAAAACACCCATTGCTGCTAAAGCATAATAAAAATTATCCGTATACCTTGTAGAGACAACCTCACCCTTAACATCATCAATATACTCAGAATCAGAATTATCAGCAGGAAGATCTACATTATTCGGCTCTTCATATAAAACAGACTCACCTTCAGAATCATTGCCAAAACTATCCCAATCATCAGTCGCATAAACCAGACCAACAGCCAAAACTAACACCAATAAAACTCCCCATCCTTTTTTCATAAATTTCTTAAACCTACTTTATTTAATAACTTTATGGCATCCACTAACCAATCCCCATTTTACCAAAGAGCGGAACAAGAATTTCACGAAGCAACAAGCGACTGCGAAAGAATAGCATGCTTAGAGATAATGATGAAGGAAGTCCCAAAACACAAATCATCTGAAAACATGAGAAAAAATCTAACAAACCGTTATAAAAAATTAAAAAACAATGTCGAAAAACAGAAAAAATCTGGCAAAGGCGGACAGGCTGGAATAAAAAAAGCAGATATGCAATGCGTTGTCACGGGGTTCCCCAACGTCGGCAAATCAACAATATTCAATCTCCTAAGCGAAAAAAACAAATCCGAAGTCTCACCCCACCAATTCACGACATTCAAACCAAACCTCGGAACATTCAAGTTCGAAGACGCTCAAATCCAAATCATCGACGACGCGCCATTCCCAAATCAAGACAAATCCCTAATTAACTCAACCGACACTCTTCTAATAATTATCGACTCTCTTAATCAAATAAAAGAATCCGATAAATACCTATGGAAATCAAAAGCAAAAAAAATATACATCTACAACAAGATAGAAGAATTAAATCCGACAGAGCTTCGAAAATTAAAAGCAACTCTAAAATCAAAATACAAAAACCTCAAAACATGGTTCATTAACAAAAATTCAAACAAAATCGAGATAAATTTACTTAAAAAAGAAATCTTCGAAACATTCCCCATTATCAGGGTCTACACAAAAGAACCAAGAAAACAAGCGAGTAAAGACCCAATGATTCTAAAAGAAAAATCCACATTCAAAGACGCCGCAGAAAAAATCCTCAAAGGAATGTCATCGAAAATAAAACGGGCAAGAGTATGGGGACCATCATCAAAATTCGGAGGACAAGTAATCGGACTCGAACACAAACTCAAAGACAAAGATATAATTGAATTCCAAACAAAATGAAATTTGCAAAAATTACACTCATCCTAACCCTCATCGGCATCCTGCTCCTAATTATAATTACTCAAAACCCACAAACAATAACAGGCAAAATCAAAACAATAAAATACAACAACGAATTAACCGAGCTCACCCTAAACAACACCAACACAAGCATAATAATTTTCACAAACGACTTTATAGACTTAAAAAAAGATGACAAAGTCTTACTAGAAGGAAAAGAAAGTATATACAAAAATCAAAAACAATTCACCGTCAATAAAATTTACAAAATATAGAATAAAACTATTTCTTAGGTTTTTTTGATTTCTCCGTCTTTTTTGATTTTTTTGGTTTGTCTGACTCCCTTATTCTATGCAACACAAACCATAGAATAAGCAACAAAATAATCACAAACACAACAGCTAACGTCCAAAGGATATCCCCCATTAAAGGAAATTCCTCTTCAGATAAAACGACAAAAAACCAAGCACTCGAACTCGCTACCTCACCCTCATAAGTCACCTTCACATAAAACATATAATTCCCAGGTTTTATATTTCCTGGAAGCCGAAAATTTTTCACAAAACTCGCCTGCGTTTCCACAGCCATAGTTTCTTGCTCGCTAATTACAACATTACCATCCTCATCCATTATCACACACACAACATCAACATCAACCCTCTCCGTGCCCCCCATATTATACAAAGATACTTCCGCAGCAAATTCATCACTAGGAACAACATACAAAAACTGACTTGGTATTTTTGCCTTAACATCAAATAATGGCGCCTTGCTTTCAATCTCTATTGCAATCAAAAGTTCTTTCTCAACCCCCTCAGTCCTCACAATAATTTTGCCAATATACAAATCGGGAAATGCGTCCTCCCTCGCTATAAAATCCAAAATAATCTCCCTAACCTCTCCTCTCTTCAAATAAAAATCCGCGTTAACTACTCTTATAAAATCGGCAAGTTCATTATTTTCAACCTCCACCCAAAAATCACGATTCCCCGTATTTACTATCACTATCTTTTGTTGCTTTGTTTCTCCCTGTTTAAAAGAAACTTTTATTTTTTCTTCATTTAAATCAAAATCTCGGAAGAGCACACCTCCCACAATTCCACTAGAAGAAGAGGGCGGGGAAGGTATATTAGGAATCTCAACAACCGGAGTCTCCTCTACGGTATAAATCGAAGAACTACTAACATTAAACTTTAACGTACCTCCAGAATAACTCTCAGCAACACATTCAGACGAAGAACACACAACACCATTCTTCAATATCCTAGGATTAGAAAAACTCAAACCATAAATCCACAACGTAGCCGCCTTATCAAAATTCGGTAAAGCGATAGGATTTATCTCAATCCTATTAGACGAAATATCAGTATTAACATTCAAATCAAGAATACCGTCACTAGAATTCTCATCATCTGTCAAGTTGATAGCTTCATTAAATGAAATCTTTCCGTAAATTGGCTGATGCAATATAACCCCGTCTAAATTCTGCAATTCCTCATAAGAATAGTCAAAAAAATCGGTCGACTCCCCCTTCTTTTCATTCCTTCGCATTTCAAATACATCCTCTCCCAAATCCTCACTCGTTTCATACTCATCGTCTATTATAACAAAAAGTCCCGAGTCAACAAAAAAACTCACACTCTTTGAAGTTATGTTACCAAAACTACCATTAGCATACAAATAGAGAGTGTGAGCGCCCTGAGAGACGTTAAAATAGACATTAGAAGTTATCGTTATATTAGACAAATCATCCAAATTATACCAAACAGCATCTTCCCCTCCCACAAAATAACTTAACAAAAGAGACTCATTAAACAAGTAAGTTGCATTCTGAGGAGAAAATATTGTCAAAGTAGGAGAATAAGCTGTCACAGAAATATTTAAACCAACCGAACGGGTTGCATCACCAGTTATAGACTCACCAGTAATAAGATCAACATCTGACCCCTCCACAAAATTTACAAACAATAAAAATAATAACAGTAAAATAAAAAATCCTCTTCTCATAAACAAAGAATATAAATCATCTATTTAAAATTAATTACTTCTCAAAAATTTATTTCTTCTTAAACTTAAACCAAATTATCAATATTGCCAAAATTGCTATTCCTGCTATCAAATAAATCACCCAAGAACTTGAACTTTCCGGCGCAGGCATATTCATTGCAGCTAATTCCTCAGCTGATGGAACAACAACAACATCAAAACCCTTCCCAACGCTACTACCAAGACCAAAAGTTCCAGACTCGCCTTCCGTTACAGTATTAAATGTTATTTCCACAGAATAAATATCCCCTATCTCGGCATCACCCGGAACAGTTACTTTTGCCATCACATCTACAGAACCACCGACAACCACAAGAACATCACTTGAATCAATTAATTTCATAACCTCCGATCCCTTTCCTATACTTGGCCTAACAGTAATATCCTCAGGCCCTGGTCCATTTTGCAAATTAAAACTTATATCTCTTGTCTCTCCCGCAGAAAGTTGTAACGGATGATCCTGATGATAAGCAGAACCAATACCAAAAGCAGAGACATAGCTAGCAAACAAAACAACAGACATTATCAATACTAAAACTGACAACCCTGTCTTTTTCACCTTCATTTTTCCCTCAATTTGTTTTTTCATCTTTTATTATAATATTTGAACTACCCAATTCCACTCAGTTTCATTCGCAGTTGAATATGCCTGCGTTGAAAGTTCACTTCCAGCCAACTTTAAACAAAAATACAATTCCTCTTGTCCTGTACTACCATCATTTAAAGTATAATTACCTTTTGATAAATTTGCTATAGCGATTCCCTCATAAGAATTCCTATCCATTGCAGTTCCCGCACATTCTATTGAACTTCCAGTTGCATGACTAACTGAAAAATTATTCGCCCATAATGCCTCTGCCGAAGTAGTCTCGCCTCTTAGATTAGAAGAATTTATTGATATACTCGTCGCAACTATATCATCATTCCCAGTATTATTCAAAACCAAAGGATCATTATTTGATGTCTGATTCGTAGCGCCAGGAGTTATACCATCCCAAGTTAAACCAGAAGGGCTCATAACAAACGCCGTCCTTTCACCAACATAAAAATTAGTCGAAGTATTTGTAGCAGAGTTAGATTGATTATCTTCAACGTAAGCAATTATATCCCACGAACCAGTACCGTCAAACCACCACATCGTTACATTACAAGTGTAGTTCGCATAATCCCCTGAAGATTCATACATTTCACAAGAAGCATTTTCTCTAGTTGTTTCGCCACCACTCGAAAAATTTATCAATGCTGTACTATGATTCAAATTTCCAGCACCAGAAATAGAATAGGCCGTAAAATTAATAATTACACTCGACAAAGCCGGAGCTTCATTAGGACCCGAATTTAAATAACCAGCAACCGTCTTCAAAACAGCATGCCCCATATTCTTATCAGCCTCATTTGTATGTAAATTTCGCCGTAAAGTCGACTTAAATTCCAAATTGTCTTGCTCACCCCTCTCACACAATCGAAGAATCATATCCGAAGAATATTCAAGATATCTCTTAGACCTCAATCTCCTAAAACTGTTCAGCATAAAATTCTTAGTAAAAAAATTAGAAAAACTTTTCTCACCAGATCTTAAATACAAAAACCCAAAAACAGAAACAGCAACGCCACCAAATATATTAACAATCAAATCGTTCATTGTATCTCTTAAGCTTCCCTGTAATCCAAAACCAAAACCAATATTCAAAAGAAATTCAAAAACCTCCCACAAGACTCCAAGAGCAAGGGCAAAACAAAAAACAAAAAAAGCAATTATCGCAGGGCTAGCCTTAATCACATCTTCATCATTCAAAACACAAAGCACGGTCAGACCAACAAAACCAAGAACAACGGAGGCGCCAAAATTCAATAAAACGCCCCACCACCAAAATTCAGAAAAAAATCCCATGGCTCCAATATAAATAAAAACACCGAAGATAAACATTAAAATAATTACCTCTATCCCTGCAGGAAATTTAACGTTAAAAAAAGTCCTTAATGTCACAGGAAGGAAAGTAAAAAATAAACCAATAAGAGAAATAACCAAAACCAAATCCCTCTCTACAAAAACAGAAATAAAAATCGAGATCAATAACATCAGACGAATGAAATCTACAATTACCAATCGGACTAAACTTGAAGATCCGTGCATTCTTTTTTTATAAAAATTTCTCATATAAATAAAATCCTAATCAACTATAAAAAGATTATAGCGTTATAACATGAATGTTCGCGCTAGTTACCCCACTCCTTCTAGGCCTCCTCTCTGGAATTTTCACCGGACTAATCCCGGGCATCCACATAAACCTCATCGCAACAACCTTCCTAATCCTAATCCCAGCAACATTATTCCCAATAACATCTATTTTAATTTTCATAACATCAATGGCAATCACCCACACATTTATCGACTTCATACCATCAATTTTCTTAGGCGCCCCCGACGACGATACTACACTTGGAGTTTTACCAGGACACGAACTCTTATTAAAAGGGCAAGGACACTACGCCCTAAAATTAACCCTCATCGGCTCAACCCTAGCAATCTTATCACTAATTTTCATCATACCAATTTTCATCTTCACCGTTCCAAAAATATATCCTTTCCTCCAAAAAATGATGGGCTTCTTTCTAATTTGGGCAAGCATTCTATTAATCTCCCAAGACAAACAAAAAACAAAAGCTATAATGACTTTCCTACTAGCCGGCTTCTTAGGGATGTCGACACTAAACCTTAACATCAACCAACCAATCCTCCCACTCTTGACTGGACTCTTCGGAGCTTCAACAATTATTCACTCAATAAAATCCAAAACAAATATCCCTCCTCAAATAATAGAAAAAAATAAATTCACAAAAAAAGAATTAGTTAAACCAGCCCTCGCAACAATAATCGTTTCTCCAATCTGCTCCCTCCTCCCAGGACTCGGAAGTAGTCAGGCCGCAATCATTGGATCAAAAATAACAGGCAAACTAAACAGAGAACAATTCCTAATTCTCCTCGGCTCTATAAACACACTAGTAATTTCAATCTCATTCATCACACTTTTCCTAATCCAAAAATCACGAACCGGCGTCGCTGCAGCAATGTCGCAAATAACACAACTAACAAACACAAACCTTACAACAATTCTAATTACAATTTTAATAACATCCATTCTCATAATCCCAATCACTCTCCAAATCTCAAAACTCTTCGCAAAAAACATCCACAAAATTTCCTACACAAAAATATCTGTTATACTAATAATTTTTCTAACAACAATTATAACAATCTTCTCCGGGTTCCTAGGCCTCCTGGTATTCGTAATCTCAACCACCCTCGGGTTAACCTGCATCGAATTCAAAACAAACAAATCTCTCCTTATGGGATGCCTCCTAATCCCCACAATAATTTTCTATCTCCCTTTCTAAACATTTATTAATCAAAACCACTATATACAAACATGGGAAAAGAGAGCGTCATCATCGGAGCCATAGGAATTCTAATAGGCGCAGCAATCTACATCAAAACAGGAGCCATCTCTTCGGCGCTAGTCCCAACAATTCTCGGAATCCTCCTAATTATTTTCTCAAAAGAAGAAGACAAAATAGAGAAAAGGAGGGATAAATAATGGCAGAAATAATCACAACAACAACCGATTCACTTCCGGGAAAAAAAGTAACACAAGTCTTAGGAATTGTAAAAGGGAGCACAATCAGGGCACGACACGTCGGACGAGATATTGCAGCCGGATTAAAAAACCTCGTCGGAGGAGAAATAAAATCCTACACTCAAATGATTTCACAATCCAGAGAAGAAGCATTTAACAGAATGGTTAACGACGCAAATGACAGAAAAGCAGACGCAATCATAAACGTAAGATTCGTAACTGCAATGGTAATGCAAGGCGCAGCAGAAATCTTAGCTTACGGAACCGCAGTCAAGCTGAAATAATCACAACCCCCAGCAATCTAAACAAAGTTTTTCACGAGGCAGACCTATAGCCTTTTCAAGAATCTCAACGTCAGCGAAATGCAAACCATCAAGCCCCCGAGTATCTCTAATCTCCTCAAGACTCATACATTTCGCAATACAATCCTCATCATTCTTAATTGATTTACCATACTTACAAGCAGCAACCAAAGGCGGGCAAGCAATAATAGCATGAACCTCCTTAGCCCCCAAATTCTTCAATCTCTGCGTCTGCTTCCGAGTCTGATTCCCCTTAACAATCGAATCATCAACAATAATAATTTTCTTATCTTTAATCAATTCCTTAACGGGAATCAACTTTTCATCAGCAACCTGATGCTGTTCTTCAAGAGTACTTGGAGTAAAACTCCTTCCACTATAATCAAATTTCTTAAAAACCTCTAAATAAGGAATCCCCGACGCATTAGCAAACCCAGTGGCATGACATCTCCCTGAATTCGGAATCGGAGAAACCAAATCAGCATCAATCTTGTATTTCTCCGCCATTAAAGCCCCAATTTTATTTCTAACAAGTTCAACACTTTTACCGTCAATAATAGATGCTGGATGTGCCGTATAAATCCACTCAAAAGTACCATACCTAATATTTTTCAAATCAAACTGAGCAACAAAATTAATCCCATCCTCATTCAATAAAACAACCTCTCCAGGCCTAACATCTCTAACAATTTCAAACCCAGTATTAATAAAAGAAACACTCTCAGAAGACACCGCGTAACTCCCATCTTTCTTACCCAAAATCAAGGGCTTCCTCCCCCATCCTCGCGCCGCATAAATTCCCTCAGGAGTAAGCGCAACCAAAGCAAAATCTCCCTTCACCTGCTCAAACAAACTCTCAATACCATTCTCAAAATTAAACTCTTTAGATATTATTTTAGAAATCAAAACAGCGTCACTAATTTCCTCAGGATTATGATACCCAGAAAAACTCGCCCCACCCTTCAATAGATTATTCTTCACCTCAAAATAATTAAATATATTCCCATCAACACAAAGAATCATACCCCCCCCTCCTGGCTAATTCCGAAACAGGCTCTCTACTCCCAGAAACACAGGCTATAGCATAGCTCCCCTTCATCCAATCTTCCTTCCTTGAAAAGTTTTCACGGAAAAGCCCTTTGTGTGTAGTATTCTTCAACTTTCCATTAGAATTTTTCCATGCCAACCCACAATAGTCCTCACAACGATTCTGTAAATAAAAAACTCCAGAAAGAGCATCTCGAATACAATCTTTCTTAGAAACCACCCCAAAAATTCCTGACATAAAAGAAAAACGAGGAAACCCTATTTAAATAAAATTATCCTCCACTATCTACTTAAAAATAAAAAAATAAAAAAAATTAATTTGGTTTGGTTTAGTCCTTCCAAGCAGCAACGCCGATCAAAACTAAATGAGCAATTATTGACAACAAGTAAATAATTATACCAATTCCAGAGCCAGCAAGAAGAATCAAAAAGCCCAAAACAGAACCAATAATCGGAACAAGTATCCACCATCCTGGCTTACCTACTACCTCATATGTTTTCCAGTGCCAAATAATCGTCATTACTCCAAAAAGAATAAATCCAACAATCATAATAGCCGGAGCTACAAAAAGAAACGCCCCTGAACCAGAAATACCCAATAATAGCAATATATAAGCAAGAACCGTTGATCCAGCAAGTGCCAAAAACGGCCACCATTTAGCTTTCGCAGCCTCAAAAATCACAGCCAAGGGTCCACCATAAGGCATCCACGCAATACCCGGACTTCCAATACTAGCTTTCTCTCCTATCTTAGAATAAGCAAGAGCAATATAAACATATATACCAAACCCGACCAAAATCATCAAAATTCCAAGACCCAACATAGGACCAAGAAGATTCAATGTCATACCGTCACCACCAGGAATCATGCTAGTCGCAAAACCTGTTAATCCATTAACAACATCCATAAAATATACCCCCTTTCACAGAATTAAGTATAAATCACATTATAAAAAACTATCCAATTCTTACACTTACTTAAAATTCTTAGAAGCACTAAATAAAGCTAAAGTTTCAAACAAAAACACAGAGAGCCACCCCAAAGAAATCCCCCTACTAATCCAAATTAAAGAATTAAACCCACCCGTAAAAAACATTGTAATAATTTCCATAGGATTAGATAGTAAATAGAAAATATATCCCAAAAACAATAAAGCAAATAGCCCAAAAATAATTCCCAAAATCGAAGAGACAAAAGAAAATTTAACTTTAGATTTAATAGACATAAGAGTAACAGAGAAAAACCCACGAACCAAAATCATAAGAGCGAAAAATCCAAAAACAAGTATCATCTTCCAACCAATCAAAGAGGGTACTGCTGTGTTAGCAAAAATGGAATCCACTCCCCCACCAATATCATCGGAAATCCCACCTAGGTTAACGGGCTCATAAGTTACAAGTCCAGTCATAGATGGATTAAGCCCAAACCCACTAACAAGATTTTGTACATAAAAAACAAGCACTATAAATATAATCGCAGCCAAAGCAATAAAAATAATATTAATAATAGAGGAAACTCTCACCCACTTAGACTCTACCTTCTGCCCAATTTTAAAAAACCCAAAAAAGTAAAAGCCCAAAAGCACCATAAAAAACAAAGTAAGTAAAATCTGAACCCATATATTAATAGAACCCAAAGAAGGAGAAATATCAAACAGTTCAGCAATAAAACCAAGAGCCATTAACCCAACAAAAACACATCCAATAATAGCCGCAAACTTAATCCACTTAACACCCTCAATTTTTCCACCCTTAGACTCCAAATGAGGAACTAAATCTTCAGACTCAGAATCCAATTTTTTAATAGCCTCATTACAATCAGCCTCAGAATAACCCCTAGAAATAACCTGCTTCTTTAATTCCTCTAGGCCATATTTCTCTCTATTATCTTTCAAATAATTAAAAACAATATCATTCACCACACTAAACACAATAAAACATTAATTATAAATTTACCTATCACTTAGCATCACAAGTCATCACATTCTTCGCGATAAACGAATTCCCATATTCCTCATCCTCAACATACTTCCCAGAAAGTTTAACCGCATCCCCTTCCTTAATCCGTCTATCACTCAACGCCTCACGAAAATCATTAGGGAAAACCGTCACCTTCAACTCACTCGATTTAGAACTTATATCCATAAACGCCATATCATCCCCATTCTTCGTCACAATCTGCGTGTACCTTTTAACAATCCCAAAAATATCCGCCTCCATATCATGCTTCAAACTTTCAAAAGAAGTAAAATCCCCATTCTTCGCCTCATGATAAGCATCAATCTGATGACCACTAACACAAGCACCCAAAAGTTCACATTCTAAATCCAATTTAACCTTCAATTTCATCGGCGGCAAATCCGGATATTCAACAACATTCGCAACCCCACCAAACAAAGTCATCTGTTTCTCGGCAGCGTTACTATGCTTCTCAACCCTATCATAAACTTCCAATAAGCTCGCCCGATTAATCCCCATATCATCAAAACACCCAACACTAATCAAAGAATGGCAAACCCGCTTATTCACCTTCGACAAATCAACCCTATTCACAAAATCCTGATAACTCTTATATGGTCGACCCTCCATAATCTTCACCATCGCTTCACCCCCTACATTCTTAATCCCAGACAACCCAACACGAATCAATTTGCCCGTTTTAGATGGAGATTCGTCAGAATCTCCTATAGGGGGTACGCCCGTGCGTGTCTCACCATCGACTTCGGGCTCACCAGAGTCATGTCCGCCGAGGACCTCAACGCTAAAATCCTCCCGAGAAGTATTAATATCAGGATGCAAAATCTTAATCCCCTCACTTCTAGCCGACTCTAAATAAAAGGCCAACTTATCAGGATCACGAATCGCCGACGAAATTGTAGCCGCAAAAAATTCAACAGGATAATATTTCTTCAAATAAGCAGTTCGATATGAAATCAAAGCATAAGCGGCCGCATGACTTTTATTAAAACTATAAGCCGCAAACTTCACAATATCATCCCACAACTTATCAACAGCAACCCTCTCCATCCCCGAATGATTTATACAACCATCCTTAAACTGAACCTCCATCTTATGCATCAAATCAATCTTCTTCTTCCCAATTGCCTTCCTCAAAACATCAGAATCCCCAGCACTAAAACCAGCCAACGCCCTCGACAACTGCATCACCTGTTCCTGATAAACCATAATGCCATAAGTCGGCGCCAAAATTTTCTCAGCATTAGGATGAACATAAACAACCTCCTCTTTCCCTGCCTTTCGATTTGCATAAGCAGGAATATACTGCATTGGACCCGGACGATACAAAGCACCAATAGCAATAAGATCATCAAAACGATCAGGCTGCACCTGTCTCAATGTCTTTCTCATTCCCTCACTTTCAAATTGAAAAACTCCAATACTTTTCTCTTCTCGCAACATCTTATAAACCGAATCATCATCCATCGGCAAATTTTCCAACCACTTATCATCCTTACCAATCGCATCCAAAACTTTCTTAATAACATTCAAAGTCTCTAAGCCCAACATATCAAACTTCACCAAACCATAAGTCTCAATATCGGGCCCCTCAACCTGAGTAATCACATCCCCATGCTTAGCATACGTCGGAATATATTCATTAATCCCTTCCTTCCCCCAAACAACACCACAAGCATGAACGCCCTTATGCCGGACACACCCCTCAAGCCTAGAAGCAATCTCAAAAATTTGCTTATACTTTTCTTTAAAATTATTTAGCTGTGCAGCGTCATCAGTTGGCTTTCCATCCTCACGGCAAGCTTCCAAGCTTTTCTTAATCGTTTTCTCATTAACCAACTTGGTAATCGCATTAGCCTCTTCAAACGGAACCCGAAAAACCCTCATGACATCTTTCAAAACCGACTTCGCACTCATTGTTCCAAAAGTCCCAATCATCGCAATCTTTTCCTTACCATACTTCTTCCGAACATAATCCAAAACAACATCCTTATCCCCAAAGTCAACATCAAAGTCTGGTAAAGAAATCCTATCAGGATTCAAAAAACGCTCAAACAACAAACCCAACACCAACGGATCCAACTGCGTAATCCCAAGACTATAGGCAACAATCGAACCAGCACCACTCCCCCGACCAGGACCAACTTGACAAAATTTCTTAGCCTCCCGAATAAAATCCGCAACAATCAAAAAATAAGTCTCAAACCCCATCTTCCCAATAACGTCCAACTCAAAATTCATCCGGTCAATAGCCTCCTTGTAATTCTCCTTATCTTTATATCTTTCATCAAGTCCTTCTTTACACAACTTATACAAATAATCTTTATGGCTCATTCCATCGGGCGCGTCAAAATGTGGAAAAATAGGCTCACCCATATCCAACTCAACATTACACTTATCCGCGACCTCACAAGTATTCGAAATCCACTCCTGGTTATCTCCAAACTTCTCCAACATCTCATCCTCGCTCTTCACCCAATAACCCTCTCCACTAAACCGAAACCGTTTCTCATCATCCATATTCCCATTCGTCCCAACCGCCAACATAACCTCGTGTGCATAAGCATCATCTTTTTTCAAAAAATGAGAATCAACCGTCGCAACAACCTTCAAACCATACTCCCCACCCATCCTCTTATAAAAATCAACGACCTTCGCCTCCTCGGCAATCCCATGATTCTGAACCTCTAAATAAAAATCCTCCTTCCCAAAAACATTAATATAATCTTCAATCAACTTTTTAGCCTTTTCTTCATCGTTATTATTAACCGCCCTAGCAATATCATTCGCAATACAAGCACTCATACAAATCAACCCCTTAGAATGTTTCCTCAAAAAATCCATATCAATCCGCGCCCGATAATAAAACCCCTCGTTATTAGCAGTCGAAACAAGCCGAACCAAATTCTTATATCCCTCTAAATCCTTAGCCAACAAAATCAAATGATAATTAGGCATGTCCTTATCCCGCGACTTCATATCCTTAGTAACATAAGCCTCAAAACCAAAAATCAACTTCACTCCAGCCTTCTTAGCCAACTGATACTTCTTAACAACCGCCCCCATATTCCCATGCTCAGTAATAGCAACCGCACTCTGACCCAACTCCTTAACCCGATCAAATAACTCAGAAATCTTCGTAGCCCCATCTAAAAGAGAATACTCAGTATGCAAATGCAAATGCGTAAATCCCATCCTAAAAAAAACAAAAGACCCTTTAAATTTATTATCGTGCTACTAAATAATTACAAACAAAAAATATTATACAAAAAATTAATCTTTAAAAATTCACTTCACTAATAACTAGAATCCCACTTACCAATACTATATTTCCTTTCAAAAAATTCCATAAACTCTTTATTGCTCGCTATATTTTGGAATATTTCATCTACGTCCATAGACCCTAATTTAGGATGATTTTTATATTTACTAGAAACAACCCTAAGGGGGTAGTTTGGATAAATTAACTTCAATAAATCAAATAATAGCTCAGTATCATGTAATTCATCACCATCTCCTTCGCCCAATAAATCTGCCTCCTCAACCCAATTTTCAAATTCAGCTATTACTTTTGTTTGAGTTAAGGTATCCTTTCCTATGGTTTCTTTTTTAATCCAATCAATAATTTTTTTATGTAGTGATGGAATCATATGAGCATGCTTACAACAACACCAAGAGCTCAAATAATTAAAAAATATTTCTGATCTATAATAATTTTCTTCATTTAAAAATTCTTCAACAATCTCCTCATCAACAATAAAAATTTCCTTACTCTCTTTAGGAAATTCCATTATTATTTAGAAATCAAACTTCTTATTAAGAAGCCCAGCACTTGAAATTGCATCTCTAAAACCATCTGTGGGTTTCTGTGCTCCTTTAATCTCTCTAGTAATCATTCTAAGTGGGGAATTCTTCACAACCATTATTTCTAAAAAATCCTCCATACCCATCTTTCTTGCAATTCTCTCCGCAGGAGAGATAGAACTACCTTTAACAATAGTAATACTCTTAACTTCCGAATCTTTATTTAATTCCATAAGATTTTCCATAGAATTTATGATATAAACCTTTCGGTCACCCCTTTTATTAAATCACTACAAATATCTAACTTTAAAAAACTTATGATGAAATAATTTTTATTGTTAGAATTCATACTATTTTCAGGTAACACGTGTATTTATATTTTTCTTTTTTATAGTACTATACACTCAAAACTCCCCCAACTTCGCGTCCTTCTCACCCTTCCCAAAAATCGATTCAATATACATCCGCGTTAACTCAACCCCTTCCTTAGTATAAGACGACAAATTATAATTCTTAGTCAAGCTCATTGCCGAATCCAAATACTTCTTTATCGACCCCTCACTAATCGTAAAAATAATTCGGCCCCCACACTTCGTACAAACCCCACTCAAAGGCGGCCTCCGAAATTTCTCATTACAACTACTACACCTAAACTGCTGCCGCGCAAACTTCCTCAAATTCCCACGAATATCCCTCAAAAAATGCCTCTCCAAAATAAGTCTCGCAACATCATCAGTATCAACCGCCCGAATCTTCTTAACCAAATCCATCTGCGCATCAACCTTCTCCTTCATCGTCGGCAAAATCTTATACGCCCCATTATTATAACCCAAATTTAAATCACTAGTATCATGCGTAAACCCTGCTCCAATAAACGGTTCGCCTTCCTTCATCTTATCCCGAACCAACTCAACGTCTTCTGCCATCACAGAATGCACCCCTTTCTCAGCCAACCTATAAAAATCCAAACTATACCCACTCCCCGTATCAAGAAACAAAATCTGATCATCAACTTCACTAGCCCGAATCCTAGAATTCAAAACCAACGGCGCATCCTGACTACCTCCACGATGCCCAGGTAAAAACTTCCTAGAAAAATTCAACAAAACATCCATCAACAACATCACAGCAGCCTCGTCCCCATCACAATCCCGCCGAATCGCCGCATGCATATAAGGACTAGCAACAATCCCCTGCATCTCGCTCCACCCAATAATCCGACCAATAACTCCCGCGCAATTATGCGGCGCCATACAAACAACCAACCGCCCAACCAAATCCTCCTTCGACTTCAAATTATAATATTTATCCATCTTGTAAAACCGCGCCAACTCCTCATCAACAAAATTCGCAATATTCAAAAAAACATCATCCGCCTTCTCGTCCTTAGTCACAGAACACGACGGCATCACAATATCATGCGGCTTCAACTCCAAAACCTGATCATCCTTCAACAACTCCTCCCCATGAATATCCTTATCATAACCAAGACTCTTCAATTTCTCAATACTAACCCGAATCTCAAACGGCTTAAAATGCGTCAACGGAATCTCAGTCCCATCATACCGAACCGTCCCATCCTTATTTACAGACAAATTAAACTTCGCCCTCAAAATCCCCTTCGCTAAATTCTCCGGGACATAACTATTATTATTCAAAGACTTAACCCCTTTAACCATCGGCGGCACCTCAAAATCCTCATACCCAAGCAAAGCCCGCGCCGTCGCAAAATAATATTTAACGTCAATTTTCCTATTTGAAAAATCAAAACAATTATCATGCAATTTACAAATATCATCCTTATTCTCAAAACAGCCCCGACAATGATAAGATTTCAAAACACTCCCCCCACATTTTTCACAAGAAGGATAAATCGTCTCATCTCCACATTTTTCACATTTACGAAGCGGCCAATTAGACTTCACAAACCCAGCTTCAACAGCATCTTGCACACTCCTCAGCCGACCACCCTGATCACTAACAGGGAACAAAACATTCGGACTCCCAGTCAAATGCCGAGGCTTCGCCTTCTCCGGCCGACCCATCCGCGCCCCAATAAAACTCCCAGCCTTATCTTTAATCTTAAACTTCGACAACCCATTAACAACTTTCAAAACATCACCATCAAAATCCCCCTCCAACTTAAACATCTCCCCATCCATCATAAAATCCCGGCCCAAATTAACCAACAGAGCCTTCGCATCGTCACTAATCACAACATTATCCAAAACAATAGAATGTTCAATTCCTAAAATTTCCAAGGCCCGTTTCGCCTTACCATAATTCTCCCGATTAGATTTCTCCCACGGCAAAACCAACTTACCATTCTCACCACCTCGCCAAACACCCTTATTCAACCATTCGGCCAAAGCCAAAAAATCCTCATTCATAATCTGCGTCCAATAAAAAATATAACGCGGATGAAGTGGAATAGAATATTTCAAACTAACCCTCATCGCCTCCTCGGGTGAAACAAAAAACTCGGGAGCCTCACCAGTCACATCCAATTTCTCCTTCAATTCCAAATCCCACCACTCTTCAACATAGCCAGGCCGCAACAAATCAGAATTTCTGTCCATTACATCCCCTACTGGAAACAACATATCCCCAAGATAAATAATCTCATCGACCTCTCCATAAATTTTCTTCGCCTCCTCAAAATTACTAATTCTCTTCACCGACCCATCCTTCATCTTCACAATCGGTCCATCAATACCATCATTCGAAGTAATAATACAGCCCTTCGTTGGCTTCTCAATTTTCAACTGCGTTCCATTAGACAAAAACCCATTACTAATCCCCATCGTCGCAGGATGAACAGACACCGCGCTAAACCCACTCGTTCGCCCTCGACCATATCGAATCCGAAAACCACCACTCCTCGACGGATGCCCATAAACCGGACGCCCCGCAACTAAATCCTTAATATAAGTCGCAACAACTTCCTCGTCGCCTCCCTCCCGTTTCTTATGTAACTCCAAATACCCAACCAACCAATCCCAACCAGTACAAACCAACTCATTATCCTTAACACTCTTCAAACGACCAAGCGCCTTCCCAGCCTTCTGCGCCAACCCCTCACTAAAAGCCAGACACATCCCACCCCGAATAAAATTAGTATGCACCCGCGGCAAATCCTTATAATTCGAAACTTCTAATCTACTAGTAGGATCCCCATCAATTTGAAATGGCAAATGACTCGCCAAAAAAGCCATCTCCTCTTCCGTCGGAAAATACTGCAAGTTAGTAACCCTCTCATGAAAATCAGTATTCTCGGTCACATACCTCTTAACCTCCTCTCCACTCGGATCAAACTTAGCATAACCAAAATGCTCCCGCAAATAATCAATCAACATCAAAACAACACAAACCGAAGTCGTCCCAGCCGAACGAATCGGCCCACTAAAACTCGCGATAAAATAATCCTTACCTTCTCGGGTTTTCCCCAATCTCAAACCCGTATAACCCTCAATCGGCGGAACCACAACCCCCAAAGTCATATAAGCAAAACCAACCCGAATCCCAGCATCAATCGCCTCCAACTGATCCTTAAACTTACCAAACTTACCCTCGGCAATCTCCCGCGCAATCACAAAACTAACGGTCGTATCCAACTGTCCATACATCCCTTCCAGCTCCCCCATCCTTTTAGAAATCCTCTCAATAGGTAAATCAGGATAAACAACCGCAACCAAACGAACAGCCTTCTCAGTCATAGTCACAGCCAACGGCGATTCAACTTCTTTAACAGGATCCAACCCCTTGCTCCGAGCCTCACTAGCAACTTCATACTCCTTAATCACTTGAGCCTCTAAATCCGCAAAATATTTCTCACTATCCCACTTATACAAATCATTCATCTTTAACCCCCACTTTACAGTCACTAAGCTCACAAATCAAATCCTCACCAGTCTCCCACTTCACATCATCATCCCCAGAAAAATCAACAATCTTAACTTCCCTAGTCTTCAAATTAACCAACGGCACCTTACAAGGATCCGGCACATTCCCAACCTTTTCCTCAAACGGAGTCATCGACTGCCAACACGAACTCGAAACCAACAAAATATTATTATAACTACAAATCTCCGCCCGATGCTGATCCGCCGTCGCAACAATATCCGGCACAACATCAATCACCAAAGGATCCTTCTCCTCACAAGGAATATAATCCATCACCCCATGCATCGGAGCCAAATGCCGCCGCTTCAACATCTCCTTCACAACCCTCGTCGGATTCCCGTGCCCGCTCTCGACCCGAATATCATCCATCTGATTAATAAAACGATTTATACTCGCCCCGTGATACATCAAAACCTTAAACCCGCCCCCAATCTCAACCAAAGCCGGATTAGTAACTAAATGCAAATTCTCCATCTCATACAACCCCGGCGCCCACTTCCGCGAAATCATAGGCTGCGGCTCACCCAACCAAACCGAATCGTGCTGCCCCGGACACATAATAATCTCAACATCCTTCCGAATCAACTTCAACAACTCCTCAACTTTTTTATACTGACCCAAAGACGTCTTAATATTCAGCCACTTATCCTGATCCGCAAAAATCCCAACCCCATCAATATTATCCCCAGTCAAAAACAAATATTTAACCTTCCGAGCAATCGCCCGCTGCCTCTCGTCCCCAACCCCACCATTCAACCACTTAATAAACTTCAACAAATTCTTCTCTAAAAACATCGTCGACCCCGCATGAAAATCCCCACTAAACGCAACATACTCATCCACCTCCCCGTGCCGCTCCTTCTCTAGCCCCGCATCAGGATAAATAATATCACTCACAAACAACATCTTCCCCGTCCCCGAAACCCGAAACGCAACAATATCGTCAACCAACAAATTCTTCGCCTTCTCAAAAACCTCCCGCCGATCCTGGTTAACCAAGACAACACTATTCCCCGTCAAATCCTCAACCTCAAAAAGCATATTCTTATTCTTAGTAATCCTCTTATCCGTCACCGCTGCAATAATCGTACAAACAATATTATTAGAATCAATTTTCCGAAGCGAACTCAAATTATCAAACCCCCTCTCCTCTAAAATCCCCTTCAACACCCCATAACGATACCTAAAATGATTAATAAAATCCTTAACCTCAATCTTCCGCTGCGAAAAACTAACCGACGAAATCAACTTCACAGACCCCTCATTATCAACCTTCACACCCCCAAACTTATCAGAATAACTCAAAAACAAACTCCTAGTCACCAAACCCCTATTAATACCCATCTTCTCAAACGAATCAATAACCTTCTCAGCGACCCCCTCATCCATCCCAGAAAAATATTCCAACATCTCTTTATCTAAAAGATATCCCATTTCCCTGCAAAGCTTCAATATTTCTACCATCCAAAATCGAGGAATCTACAACTCAATGGAGTTTGTCCTCAGTATTACCTTATTTTACTTATTTTTAAAGCCCCAACGACTCAATAAGAATCGCCTCAACTTTATCAAACAAATTCGACGGAACTGACAACCTAATTTCACGCGTCCTACCATGCCGTCCCTTCGAAATGACCTTCGCATTAATTAAACCCAACATATCAATCTCAGCCAAAATATCACTAATCCTCCGCTGAGTCAAAGAATCCGTCTTCGTATCATCACAAAGCCCCTGATAATAATTATAAACATCCCCAGTAAAAAACCTATCAACACCCTGGTCCTTAAATTGCTTCGTCAATTGCAATATAGAATACAAAACCAGCTGAAACTGCTTCGGCTCCCCTTCAACAATATCCAAAATCTTATCCCGTTCCATTTTCATATTCGCCAAATCAATATAATCCTCCCCAATCAACTCCTTACCTTCCCTCTCACTAAGCTCCCCAGCAATCCTAAGCAAATCTAACGCTCTCCTGGCATCACCATGTTCCCTCGCCGCATAAGCCGCACACTTCGCAATAACACCGTCAGCAACAGTATTCTCCTTAAACGCCTCCTCACATCGATCTTTCAAAATATCTTGCAACTGAATCGCATTATAAGGATGAAAAACAAACTCTTCCTCACCCAAACTCGACCGAACCCTAGGGTCAATATTCTCCAAAAAAGTCACCTCATTAGAAATCCCAATAATCGAAATCTGAGCCAAACTCAATTCCTGATTCAACCTCGTCAAAGAATAAAGAAAATTATCACTCATCTTCTTAATCGCCTGATCAATCTCATCAAAAATAAAAACAATCAACTGCTTCTTACTATCAACCAACTCAATAAACTTAGACCAGACCTGATCCGTCGGCAATCCCGTTGCGGGAACTGAGCCCCCAAGCTGATGAATCAAAGCCGCCAAAATTCTATACTCAGTATCAGCAACCTTCTTCAACTTACAATTCAAATATTCAAATCTCACATTAACATCCAACTCAATTGATTTCTTAACCAACTCATTTCTAACATACTCAACAGAAAGCGTTTTTCCAGTTCCCGTTTTCCCATAAACAAACAAATTACTGGGCCTCTCTCCTCGAAGCGCCGAAGCTAAAATTTCAGCAATTGATTTAATCTGCTCATCCCTATGGGGTATCGACTCGGGTGTATAACGAACCTGTAACACACTTTTATTCTTAAAAAGACTATTATTAACAGCCGAATCAAAAATCTCACCCAACTCAACACCCATTCTTCACCACCATAAAACAAAACCACATCTAAACTATTTAAACTTTCATATACTAGAAGACATAACCCCAACACCCCTACTTCTCTTGGAATTAAAACTCTACTTCTTTATTAATATTAAGACAAAAATAATCAAAATCTCCTCGATAAATCAATTTTATTAATAATTAACCCTCACCCCCCTATTTCCTCTCCAAGAGAAATCTAAAATTCAAATTTTTTTAATAGAATCCAAAGTATATACTACAATATATCCATCATAACATACTATATTTAATAATATATAATATAATATATATAATATATAATATAAATATTTATAAATAAAAATTAAAAAACAAAAACAAAAAAGTCCCCAAAAACTTTAAAAAACTTTCTATGAGAAACCAAGGGGTCACAGGTAAAATCATAAATTAATACATAAATATCAAAATATCAACCATTTTTAATAAAAATAAAACAAATTACTTCACTACTTCTTTTTAATAAAAATTCGAAAGAAAGATTTATAAACAATTTACATTTAAACAAACTATGGAGAAAAAACCATTCAAAGCTCTTCTTGGAAAACAAGTTGTAACAAAAGAGGGTAAAAAATTAGGTATTGTTAAAGATATAACATTTGAAGCCAGAACAGGCGAATTAATACACATTGTCCTTAGGGATTTAACAACATACACAGCAAATTTATCTTTAGAAAGGACAAAAGAAAGAGAAGCGTTGGTTCCATATAATTCAGTTATAGCAGTTGGTGATTTTATTGTAGTTTCAGAAGAAGATCTATTATAATAAAACTTATAAACCACTTTTATCAAAACCTAATATGGCAAATATGAAATTAATTGGAGCAAAATTCACAAAAGTGAACGCAGAGAGAAACCCCGATTTTAGCGGCAAACTATCTATGGATACAAATATCAAAATCACAGAATTAGATAGAGTTAAAGACTCCAAAGACGCCGTAAAAATCTCATATTTATTCGGAATAGACTATGGAGAATTAGGAAAAATATCAATAGAAGGTAGTCTTTTTGTAACAACTGACTCAAAAACAGTAAAAGAATTAATCAAATTATGGAAAGATAAAAAAGTAGATACTCCAGAAATGATTGCAATAACAAACCTAATCATACAAAAAGCCTCAATAAGGGCTTTTGAATTAGAAGAAGAATTAGGTCTACCAATCCACATCAAACTCCCCTCTTTATCGATCAAAAAAGATTAATCAATCATTTTATATATGATAATTTTTCTATAGTATATTATTGCCCATATCGCATAATGGTATTGCACGCGGCTCGAACCCGCGGCCGTTCTCGGCGTCCCCGTTCGATTCGGGGTATGGGCGTCTATAAACCACTCATTTTTTTATTACCACTAACACCAGCCTTCACACCAAAATTACTACCAACCTTTTTCACACCATCAACCTTCTTAGTATTCAAATTTTTAATATAATTTTGAACAGGGGAAACACCACCTGGACCCACAGGAATATTATTAGTAGGATTAGACTCATTAACACCCCTTCTTAAAATCAAAAAATAAAATAAAACCAAAATGATAGCCAAAAAAACAATAATCATAATAACCCAAAAAATCCAATTCACAGTCATATCATCTAACTGGCTCTCACTATTATTAACTAAGTCACCACTACCAACCCCATCATTAACAACACTACCATTTAAACCACCCCCAACAGAGGCATTTTCATTACCAGAAGTATCACTAGCCCCACCACTACTAGACACAGTATCATCCAGAAAAACATAAATAGTATTACTAGACTTCTCATTTTCCCCATCACTAGCATAAATCTTAAACTCATCAGACCCATTAAAACTACTCTTCACACCAACACTCATAATAACACCAACAAAACTCACATCTAAATTAACCCCGCCAGTAATACGAAAACTCAAATCATCCCCATCATTATCATTAAAATACTCACTTAAATCAACCTTTTCAACCCCACCACTAGGAACAAAAACAAACCCAATCTGCTTAACTAACTTAGGCGCAATATTAATATCACTAATATTCACACTAAAAAGATTAGAAGTAATATTATTAAACAAACTCTCAACCCGAATCCCAAAATCCCGAGTTCCAGTAAAATTCTCAGCCGGCATAAACAAAACATTATCCCCATCAATATCATAATCAACCCACTCACCACCACTATTATTATTCCCAGTAAACGAAAAACTATAACTTAAACTATAGGGTGAGCTAAAATAACTCAAAATATCAAAAGCATTATTCCAATCAGTATTCATACCAAACTCAAAGTCAGGAATTTCACCCAAAACCACAATCGGCGCGACAAAAGCCCCATCATCAATAGAATAATACCTAATATAATCAATCGTCTCACCCTTGTAAGCCCGAACCTCCAAGCTCTCATTCCCATTAACTAAAAGATCAACCTCAGAAAACTCAAAATAAGACCCACTATCACTAAAAGAAGGCGACCCAATATCAAAAATTCCAGCAACAGACCCAGAACTCAAAATCCGATCATCAATTTCACTATCAAAATTAGATAAAAGACTATCAAAATAAAGAATAGTACTAGATTCAATAAAAGTATCGTGTGAATTCACACCATCAACAAGCACCTGAGTCCCATTTAAGTAAAAAACATCAATAAATTTCTCAATCTGTCCAGAATAATCAACTAAATAATTACTAATAGCCCAAACTTCACCACCCCCATTCGTTTTATACGCAACATAATCAGTGCAATCACCACCACTCTCCTTCAAAATCACAACATCAGAATTATTTTCAAAAAAAACCGAATCCCAAACAGCTAAAATCTCAGAATCACTACAACCACTAACCTCACTAGGTGTCCAAATAACTTCTCCAGTTAAATTATCTCCTAAAAAACTCCAACCAACAAACAAAATCAACAACCCAACAACCCAGGTCGCCAAACCTACACACCTTTTCATTATCAATACAACCCAAATCTAAATATAAACCTTTCGAGAAACCAAAAACATATAAAACAAATAAACCTAAATCAACTATGCCAAAAATCTCCGAACAAAAAATCGAAAAAATCTCCGAACAAATAATATCACACCTATTTTCTATATTCCCAAAACAAATTTTTACAGCAGATATAGCAAAAGAACTAGCAAGAGACGAAGAATTCATGAAAAACTTATTATTAGAATTAGAAAAAAAAGAATTAGTTATAAAAATAAACAAAAATCCAAAAGGATTCCAATATTCCAGAAGACTTAGGTGGAGAATTTCAAATAAAGCCTATGAAATTTACAAAAAACATCAATAACTCCCAAAAACTATTCTAAAAAATACCCCAACAAACCAACAATTAAAACTACTACTCAAACCCAATACAAAATCTAAAAATATATTTCTCAAGACAACTATAATTATAAACCAAGACAACCTATTTTTTAAATGGATCCAATAAAAGAGGCCTTTTCTAAAATAAAAGAAGATATACTCTCTCTAAAAAACGAAATCTACAATCTAAAAGAGCAAATATCTAAAATAAACATCCCAACACTCCAACAAACAAACCAACAGACACGTATTCAGACAATTCCAACACATAATCAAACACAGACACCCCAACAAACAGACATCCCAACACATAATTCAGGCATTCCAACACATAATTACCAATTAGAGAGCCCATATAGCCCGAATTTGGATAGTTCCATAGGAAATAAAGGGGTTCCAACAAACAAACCAACAAACACACAAACAAACCAACAGACACAATATACACAGGGGAATGCCCCAACACACAAACAAACCAACACTTATTCAAACAATCCCAACTCACCCCTTGACTTCAAGCAGGCTAATGAAATTCTGGAGTCATTGGATAATATCAAAAAAGGAATTAGGCTTAAGTTTAAGCGTCTAACCCCCCAGGAAATGCTTGTTTTTAGCACTTTATACACCCTAGAAGAGCAGAAAATGGACCAAATCACATATAGGGCCATAGCTACAAAACTTAATCTCAGCGAGTCTTCTATACGAGATTATACCAATAAACTCATAAAAAAGGGCATTCCTATCGAAAAAATCAGGCAGAACAATAAAATAATCATTTTAAAAACTTCACAAGATCTAAAAAATGTAGCTACTTTAGGTACAATTCATCAATTAAGAGAATTATAGGGCCAATTTATAGCAATTTTGGCCCTATAATCCGAGATGTTACTTTTTAAGAGAATATGATTTTATCGTCGACGAATTTCAATTTTATCTAAATTTTTAGTAAACTTTTTACTTCCAATTTTTCAAAATATCAAGATATTCGTTTAAACGAATATTAATTTATGTCTAACTACTCACTTTTTCTCTGAATTTTTACTCTTTACTGACCCTAAATCTTCATCATTTAGGTATGTCATTTTTTTCTATTATTTAACTCACCTTTTCGTCCAAAACACCTAGTTTCTTAGCTTTGTCTCACTTTTCGTCCAAAAAAGCTGTTTTTTTGACCAAAAAACTAACATCCTAACTCTCACTTTTCGCGTTTTGACCGTTTTATCTTAACCTTTACACTCTTAATTACCATGTTTTTAACATTTTCAGGCACAAATAGCCTCTTTTTACCGTTTACTTCCCTAGATTCCTCTATTAGCCCCCCATTTTTTTGTTTTATAGTGTTAATCTGACCTCTAATAGTGCTCTTATCCTTCCCTAGAAGAGCGGCAAGATCCTCATAACTCAATTTCATATCAGAATTCAATAAAGCCCACACAATAGCCCTCTCCATCACTGTAAGGTTCTTTAAAACGTCTGTTTGAACATCCGTTTGCCCACCTGTTTGGACATCAGCAGCCATTGTTTGTTTTGCCGCACTCGTTTGTGGTTGTTTGGACATAGCAGCCGAAGCCTGTGGCCCAAAGAAAGAAACAAAATCTTTTAGCTCCATAAGATCCTCATGAATAGTCAAAAGTTGATCTTTTATATTAGTAATTTCATCCTCATGAGAACCATGTTTATCGTCGAGATGCTTAATCCATTCCCCAACTTTATTAAAATCTTTCTTGACATGATTAAAAGAATCTTGAACCTCTTCTCTTAACTTTTCAACCCTCTTTTTATGTCTAAATAAGCCCAACATCTTACTGTTTCTTAAACAACATTCTTTATAAATGTTTCGTGCTGTTTGAACAACCACTCCCCCAAAACACCCATTTAAACACCAAAACACCCCTTTGCCCAATTAAAAAACACCCATCGTCCAATCCTTAAACATTAACTTTTATCGACGGCAACAACACTTAAACACCCACTTAAACACTAAATAAATTAAACATAAATTTAAACAGCCGTTTAGGGCCCGTTTGAACAACTTTAAGCATCGATCCCGTCCAAACACCCAGTAAAATCCAATCCAATTCGCGCCCAATTCAAGGCCAAAAAAGTTATAAACTTCAAAACCATCGTTTAAACATGCAGTTAAAAAAAAAGTTGATATACTCGGCAATCGCCGCTTCAGCGGCGCTAATCACATCAATTTTGATCCCCATCGTGCCATGTAGGCTTGCCCCAGCTGTCCCAAACCCAACATACAAATGGACCCTCTGCTCTCTTAATCCAGACATTCAAACTTACTCCAATTCAATCAAAGAATTCTTCGGCTACACTTCTTCATTAACTGACTCATATTTCATAGTTCTCCTATTAGCATTTGGAATAGCAATGGCATTTTTCCACTACACGACAAGGAGAAAAAAAGACAAATAAGGAGGCAAAATGGAAGATAATAGCTTAATAGGAATCTTAGTTTGGATTGTTGGAATCTTAGTTTCTCTTGCGGTCGGCGCAGGCATGATTGACAAAACATTAACAGTTCCCGCAATCCCAGAAATCATCACAATTGGCGCAGGCTGGGTGGTTGTAGTGGGTTCAATTATCAGCGTAATCTTAACGATTTTCAAAAAATAAACCTTCTTTTTTATCCAAATGTTTGTTGGATATAATCCTTCTTTTGGCCCCAAATTTCAATAAAAAATCAGCATTATTCACAAAGCACACCTAAGTGCACAACCGCCAAGCACCGAGACAGATTTTAGCAAAAACACCGTCCTTAAAAATCACCTTTATATGGGGCAGCAGCATCGTCTCTTAGAGACAAAATAAGCGCAACCATCAGCAAAACAAAACCAGGAAACCCAAAAACCAAAGTGTTTCCCATGGCCTCACTAAAAGTAATCTCAGACGAACTACTAACAAGAGGCATGCTAATCATCGACAAAGTTATACCAAGAACCCAACCAATACCGACGCTAAGTGTCACAATCAGCCCTCTTTTCATTCAACCTAAAGACAACAATAGTTTTTATACTTATCCAATATTATTCACAAAGCACACCTAAGTGCACAACCGCCAAGCAAGGACAAAATCATCAAGCACACGACCACCAAAATCCTTAAAAATTTACACCCCAACTAACCAAAATGACACCCGAAAATAAATGTTACAAAGAATGTTATTACAGACGCCGCCACGACAAATTCTCCGAAGATGTTTGCGTATATGGAAGAATCCCCATTCCTTCTCCATTCGCGGGTAAAATCTGTCTCTACTATCAAGATGAACAAGGCAAACCTCCAACCTTTCTAAAGCTTCATGTTCCAAGCTCATCCGAAACACCGCCCCACACTAAAAATCTTATTGAAACCATCAACGCCATTTAATAGTTCGCACAATCCACAATTTACCCTCAATAACCGCAAAAGTTCGCCCCAGCAGATTGTACGATCTTGAAAAGTTTGTATAATCTGCGCGTATTGTGCGCTCTTTCTACAAAAGTTCGCACAATACAGATTGTATGACGTTCTTCCATTACAAAACGAACGGAATTAGCCCGTTTGCACAAACTTTTTAATATGCGAACGTCTTCAAAACGAACATGATAAAAAAGTGCGTCAATTGTGCAGAAGAGAAAGAACATCACGCCAAAGGCCTCTGTTACACCTGTTACAAAAAGCTCAAATGGCAACCAAAATTTGCCACATGCAAACGATGCAAACGAAAGATGCCCCTCCACGCCAAAGGCCTCTGCGCCGGCTGCTACAACTACATCTTCCACCTAGACAAAAATAAAGCCTACAACCAACGAAAATCAAACAACGTCGACCTCAAAACCTTCAGAAAAGTCACCAAAGAATGCGCCATCTGCGGCTTCGACAAAATCGTAGATCTCCACCATATCGACAAAAATAAACAAAACAAATCCCCAAAAAACCTAATCGGCCTCTGTCCAAATCACCACAGGATGATCAACAACTTCAACTTCCGAAACGAAATCTTCCAATCTCTAAAAGAAAAAGGCTACGACCTCCCCATCGACGAGAAATTAACCTTCCACAAAACCACTTCACCCCAAAACTAGAATCCACCCCCAACAAATTTTAACCACCCCCCAACAAATTTTTCACCCCAATCCCAACACTTTACTCGTTTTCAAATAAAAAATCAATTCTAGGCCCCTCAAAACGCGAAATCCCCCAAAATCCCCTCACTTCCAAAAATCTAAAAATCCATTTTGTCAAAAATTTCCACAAAAATCAAACAAAATCCAAAAATCCATCAAAATAGTTCGCACAACCCCCAAAAATAAAATTTTTTTAAGTGAAAAAGTGAGAGTTAGCAAAAATAAAAAATGACATTTTTAACAAGAAAAGTGAGCTTCAAAAAACAGATCAAAAAAACAAGGGTTTTAGTAGTAAAGTGAGTATCAAATTTAAGCACAAAATTCCATTTTACCGTCGATAAAACCAATTTTTACACACAGTGTCGTCATTCTAAAGTTCGCACAATCCACAAGCTCCTCTAAACATAACCCAACCAATTTACACACAAAACCCACACAAATAAACTAAAACTAAAACTAATCGTTAAACCGAATATCGAAAATTCCCAAAACCTTACTTACAACTTCATCCCCAAAAGAAAAGCATCAAAATCATCAAAATCAATTTCACCATTATTAACATATTCCCTAAACACTTCCCGAACGCCGTCCTCTTGCCCAGGCTCATAACCAAAAACAAACTCCTCCCCGCCCTTATACAAAGTAAGACTCCTTCTCATAAATCCCCCAAAAAACCAACTCTTTTAAATTTTCCCAATCACACACAAAACTCTAAATACCAACCAACCCTCAAAATCCCGAGGTGCGCACAATCCAGTGCAAAATATGGAAAAAGAAGAATTTCTAAAAAAACTAGAGGTAGAATTGAAAATTTCAAAGAACTCAAATTACACCGTTCGTAACTACGTCCAAGCAAACCAAACCCTAATCAATTCCTCAAACAAATCCCCAGACGAACTAACAACCGACGACGTCAAACTCTACATGTCCGAAAACCTAACCGACCGCGCCGCAACCTCAATCATCCTCTTCCTAGCCGCAATCAAATATGCCCACTCTAACATCCTAAACCAAGACATCACCGCCTCAATCAAACGTCCCAAAAAAGAAAAACGCCTCCCAATAACATTATCAAAAGAAGAAGTAAAAAAACTCCTAGACAACCTCCACACCCAAAAATCAAAACTAATGATCAGCCTAATGTACGCCTGCGGATTCCGAGTCTCCGAGCTAGTCAATCTAAAAATACAAAACCTAAACTTCCAAGAAAAAATCGGCCACATCCGCCAAGCCAAAGGAAACAAAGACAGAATCTTCAATATCCCAGACTTCCTAATAGACGACCTCCAAGACCACATCAAAAAACAAGGAAACGAAGAATTCGTCTTTACAGGAAAATCAAAAAACCTCTCAACCAGAAACCTCCAAAAAATCGTTTCATCCGCCGCCAAAAGAGCAGGTCTCCAAAACATCCACTGTCACACCCTCCGCCACTCATTCGCAACCCACCTCCTAGAAGACGGCGTCGACATCAGAAAAATCCAAGAACTCCTAGGCCACGCCGATCTCTCAACAACCCAAATCTACACCCACGTCTCCACTGAAGAACTCAAAAAAATCAAAAGTCCAATAGATTCACTCTAAATAATTAACTTATTATTTTTTATGTAACATATATATCCAAATTATAAAAATAAAAAATAAAATTCCAGTAAAATAAAAAATAGATTTTAAATTTCTAGTTGCAGATAAAAATATGGGCGCGTTATAATAAATAGATCGAATGCGCTCATCTTCAATTAACTCTAAAAATATTTTTTTATTTACTTTCGCAGAAAACTTACTTTTTGAAATATTTCTAGTCACAATATCAACAACATTTTTCTCAAGCAATTCCAAAATCAAATTATCATGGTCAGTCTCATTATTAAGATAAATTATTAAATTAACACGTTTGTTAAAAATTCCATATTCATCCAAGACTCTCTTTTCGTAAATTACTCCAACATCACTTACAAATAAATTGGCGCTGACAAAATTTATCATCAACCCAAAAATTAAAATTAAAATTAAAATATTGATTTTCATGCATATCTAAAACATAATAGAAATTAATACTTATCTATTTCCTTCTCCATGAGAAGACGTGCGCGTTGAAAACGCCACGGCTTATTATGGAAGTAACCTAGCCCAACCCCAAAAATCAAAACGGCGCAATTCACTTGCGCAGGCTTTGGAATCTAATCCTTTGCAGAGGATTCCCTAACGATTTTTTCACCAGAAAAAATGTTAACTACCTTACCTCCCGCTTCACAATCCTCTGATAAATCTTATCCTGAAACTTCTTCGGCAACTTCTTGTAAATATCATTTATCTTCGCGTGCAACCTAACCGCGTCCTCTTTTCTGAATTCATCCTTCGCCTTCTCATACTCCTTAACCAAATTCATAACATCCCTCTTATTTATCACCAACCGCACCCGACCAATCTCCTTATAAAAATACGGCTTACACTTCTCAGGCAAAACCTTGTAAATCTCACCCATCTTATGATAATTATCCCGCGCCGCCTCAACATTATTCTCCCGAACAAACATCTTACTCTGACTAATCAAATCCAAAATCCGAACAACATTAGGCTCCTTCTTCCAAGTCTCCATCTTCACCTTCCCAAAAATAAAAAACCCGACATACCCCAAGAATAAAAATCCAACCAAAAAGAAAAACGAGAAGAAACTAAGCCCCTCGCCAACCCCAATAAAAAACCCAGTCATCATATTACCATCTCCACCTTCATCCTTAAATAAAATACTTTCGGTCGCCTCAATATTCGTCAATTTAAAATCATCCTCAAAATAATAAACAATATTATCCCCATCCAAGTCCCCAGTATTCAACTCCCAAATCCCCTCGCCAAGATCCTCACCTTCAGAAACAAAAACAACATCCCCAGAAATACCCTCAGGAATCACCTCCAAAATAATCCCATCAAAATTCAAATCATCAAAGTCCATATTCTTACTAACCAAAACAATATCCTTAGTACTATCCAAATATTCAATACTCAACTTCAAAGCCTCGACATTCATCCTCAAATTATTCTGCAACTCCTCATTAAAATCAACCAACCCATAAAGCGCGCTCTTCTTAATACTAAGCCCCTTAGCCGCCATATAATCCGAAATCACTTCCTCAAGCGAAACACCAAGGCTACTCTTCGAATACTCATAACTGTCCTCAACACTAATCCCCAAAACAATATCATCCTTCATCACATCAATCTCATCATAAATCTCCCCAATCCTAACAGTCCTCTTTCCCTCCTCCATAAACTTCAAATTAAACTTCAAATCCTGATCCATCTGCACCAACTGCTTCTTATAAAAATTCATATTCTCGCCCAACCCAAGAATCTCCAAAGCCCGTTGTTCATCGGCTCCCAAATTATCCATATCTTCCAAAAAATCATTAATACCATCAATCAAATCCTGCACCAAATCTTCCTTATCATAACTATCGGGCTTATCAGTAGCCCTCAACACAACATTTTCCTCTCCATCAGTCTCAACCTCAAACCCATTAAAATCCTCACCTTCATTCCCAGCCGCATCATAACAATTAACCTGCCAAATATAATAACCATCATCAAAGTCAACCAAAAGAAGATTCTCTTCCCCATTATTATTAAGATTATCCTCAAAAGCCAAATTCTTATTAGAACTACCAAGAGGGAAAAGCAACTCCTTTTGAGCATAAGACCCACCAGAACTCTTGGTCGCATTATACAACTCAAAACTACAATTCACAACATCAACATCATCATCAAACTCATACTCAAACTCAATAGTCGAATTATCAACAACCTCATCCCAAGCAGGATAAATCAAATCAACATCAGGACTCTCATCGTCACCATCATCATCCACAACAGTCAGTTTACCAAAATAAATATCAGAATAAGGTTTACTATTGATCATAATGCCCCTTAACCACACATCATGAGTTCCCTCATTAAATATCAGACGATAATGATGGGGTTGATGAAACATTTACACTAGATGGTTCTCATGAAGCAGGTGAAAGTTACGTCCACGATATGTTTTATACAAACAACTTACAATTTACAACAGGTGAGTGCTTAAGTACGACAATTTTCGATAGCACAGGAAGCGCTGGAGAAGACAATTTCGAAGAAGTTCTTTTATATGAGCCAGTAAGTGAATCGGTAATATTTGCAGCAATACTAGATGAGGCAGATACTTCAGGTTTCGATAGCAGGTTTCACGATTTCGAGATGCTTGTTTTAGAAGACGGTCACGGAACAAATATAGCAACTACTACCTACTACTTTTACGTAGAGCTAGAGTAATTTTATTTTTTTATTTTTTTATTTTTTGAAAGAGAAAGCACAAAAAAAGATGGAAACAAAAAACCAAAACCAAAAACTAGAAGAAAGACTAATAGTCTTTACATTACTTCTTCTATGTCTAACATTATCTTCTATCTTTGTTATGGCAACACCAACAGGACCATCATCCATTAATATTACAGCCAACGAAACTGGAACAACGACTGCTGCCGAAATGGTTAATATTTCCGGAGGATATATCTCAACGATAAACATTACCGCATCAACGCAAAATCCTCATTGGAAAGCCTTTGTTGGTTGGATCGATGGAAAATTTACTTTAGATGATTCAAGCGGATCAACCATTTACGATTGGACTTTAAGTACTGTAAGTGGCGAGGTTTATGCAACAAGAGAATCAACCGCAGTTGAATGGACTACGGTCAATTGTGCAAACGAAACTCACATAACAACAGAAGATACAGCACTTGAGCATACAGGAGAAGATGATATCAATGCAACATTCTCAGGAAACAACAGTAATACTTTTGTAGTCGCAGGAACAACGATAGCAGCCCAAAATTGTTCCGCAATTAATACATATGTAGACAATGAATCACAAACGTCAACATTTGAAGAAGCAATATTATATGATTCTACAGGCTCAGATTTAATTTTCGCAACAATTTTAGAAGAAGATGAAGACGGATTCGATGAAAATGATTATGATTTTCAAATGATTGTTCCAGAAAACGGAAATGAAACATTTACTGGGGCAACAGCATATTACCTATATGTAGAATTAAGCTAATGAAAGATGACAAAAAAAAATGAAGTAGTAATTGGTATTGGATTAATTTTCTTAGAAGTTTCACTTCTTTTCGCACTATTTTCCTTTATACCATCAAATGTAATCGCAGGAATTGGGAACCCAAATACAACAGTAATTACACTATTAGAGATAGGAAACGTTTATCCCGATGTTATATATGTAGATATTGACGGCGGAGCAGCCTCCGTAACATTAACTCCAAATGACACAACAACCGTCACTTGCACAGGGGTCGTAAGAGACTATAATGGAGACGCAGATGTAACGTCGGCCAATGCAACATTATATGGGTTAACAAGTTCATCTTTCGGCGATTCAAATGATAATAATTATCATTATCAAAACACATCATGCGAACTAATAGCAGATACAGGGGATTATGCAGGATTTACAGACGATCCTTACCACTCTCTAGCCAATTGTACATTTGAAGTGGAATACTACGCAAACCCAGAAACATGGGTGTGTAATATAACAGCCAATGATACAATGTATTGGACAGATACTAACGAAAGCACAATAATAATTTCCCAATTATTAGCACTAGGTTTACCAGATACAATAAACTATGGAAGAGTAAACGCAACATTTGTATCGAATGAGAATGTCACAAATATCACAAATTATGGAAATGTAGAAATCAATATATCTTTAGAAGGTTATGGCGTAACCCAAGGAGACGGTCTCGCAATGAATTGCACTTTGGGAAATATTGGGACAATAGATATTATGTACGAAAAATACAATTTATCAACAACAACAGCAGGAGACATATCTCTTTCAGTATTTGAATCAACTTATACAAATTTATCAACAACTCCAGAAATAAAAGAATTTAACTTAAACTACAGAACAAACGATACGGTAAACAAAGCGATAAACGCATCATACTGGAGAATTTATGTTCCAATAGGCGTCGCAGGAACATGTAACGGTTCGATTATATTCGGCGCAACAACAGCAGCCGGAAGTTAGTATTATTTAAAATTATTTTTTAAAATGCATTCTTTTAGATAATGTGCCCTTGTCTCCAAACACATTATAAATTTTAGTTAATTCAGTACTATGGGCTATTGTCGCAGCTTCTCCTTCTAATGGAGACAACCCCCTTGGGGAGCATGTAGCTCTTAAGTCAATCATTTCACGATTATAAACCGCCTTAGCCACATCTCGCTCCTTTCCTCTTAGGTAGTTAGCAAATCTTCTTCTAAGTCTGATTGGCATAGAAGTTCTATTCCGATAATCACCATCTGCAAAATAAGTATTATCACAAAAACCCATAACATGTACATGATCAACCGGCGAAAATTCTCCCCCATCTCTTCCAAAATGCAACTTAAATAAAACTTCCCTCCCCCTCCATCTAATTGAACATAACTTAGAGTGATTCTTCTCATTTATAACATATGCATCATTCAGTCGATCAGAATTCCACCTATGCCATAATCTATAATGAGGACATCCTGTGGTATCTCCCATCGGGAAAGGTCCCCTGCACACAATTTTGTCCTCCATACCATTATCTCCACTAAGGGCACAAGCCCCAAGTATTTCATGCGGATCTTCTACATTAGGAGAAACATAAGACAGCCTAATATATTCACAGGTAAGAGGATATTCTAAACCATTATCATTTACACCCCTATCTAAATCCCCCCTCGGCCTTGAAGCCTGTTTTCGTATATGCTCATAAAGAAGTCGTTCACCAAGCGGCTTCCCCTTCATTCTTATTTGATGAGGAGAATTATTATCTGCATTCATCATAAGTAAACCAAACAAATCCAGTCTTCTTCTTCTGTTCTCATCACGAATTTTCTTCTTTCTCGCACGCGTTGCACGTTTTCTAAAATTAGGCCCACCTCTTCGTTTTTTAAGATTGGATCCACCTCTCATCTCCAAAAACATCCAAATCTCTATTTAAGTATTTATATCCCAAAAAGCATAATATTATCCTAGATACTTCCTTGCTCTTTCAAAAACTTATAAATCTCCAATCCCTCTTTCCCTCGAATCTCAATAACAAACTCTTTCTCGCCAGCCTCGCAAGAATCCAATTCCTCAAGCTCACGAGTCTCCTGATTAATCCCCCTAATCCTCTTAACATGACAAGTCGCCTCACAATAAACCGACTCATCCAAAATATCCTCAAAAGTTTCCCTCACAAAAACAGGCACACTCTCCATCTCAATCAAATTATTAGCATGCAGCAAATCCCTACACTCCTGCGTCGACTCACACGGAATAAAAGCATCTTCACCCTCGCCAACACAAACTCTAATCGTCTTAAAAACATAAAAATTATAAAAATAAATCGCAGCACCGACGGCCAAAATTACCAAAACTAAAAGTACAATCCCAATAATCAACAACACGCCACCTTTTTTATTCATATAACCAAAAACAATCAAGCCTTTTTAATTTTTACCTATCATCTAAAAGAAATTCTCACATTCGCGTAAGGATTAACCCTTACATCTTCTCCGTTTCTCTTTGTAGTCTCATGCACTCCTCTCAAATAAGCCCTGCAATTTTTCTCCCAGTCCCTTCTCGGCAATCCTGAAACTATTGCCCCAAGACCATGCTCATATAATCTAACAGTCAAGTCTATTATATCTAACTCTTGACCCTTCACCCTTTTGCCTTTTCTCCATCTATGAATTCGAGTAACATAATTTTTTTTAGCCATCGAATACACAAGTCAATTCTTTTTTTAAGTTAGTATATACTAGAACATATCTTTCCCACCACAACCATCTGTTATCACTCAAAATCAACTAATTTTATAAGCCACACCTCCCTCTAATTATTATGGTCTGTAAAAAATGCGGCTACCAAGAAAAAAAAGAAGTAAAATTTTTCGGAAGTCCTCTTTGTAAAATCTGCGCAACGTTCGCCCCAGATAAAATTCAAGATTTTCAAAACTACATCTCAGAAAAAATAGATTGGAAAACTCTAGACACATTCAGAAAATATGGCAAAACTTCAACAATAAAACAAAAATCAGGAATGACTAAAAAAGCAACCACGGGAGAAATCGTAACCCGTCCCCCATTAGGATACACCGTCCACGACGGAAAACTCATCCAAAACGAAGACGCCGCAAGAGTCCACTCCCTCTTCAAAACTTTTTTAGCAAGAAACTACTCACTGAATTCCCTATCCAAAAATTTCTCACTTTCTGTCAACGGTCTAAAAAAAGTCTTAACAAACAGAACATACCTAGGCGAAATAAAATTCGACGGCCAAATCCACAAAGGTCACCACCAAGCCCTAATCTCTCCAGAAATATTCTACGCAACACAAAGAAAATTGAAAGATTATTTGAGACCAAGAAAAAAATAATTAACGGAAACTAGTCTGTCTCATTGCCCGAGCCTTAGAATCCCCAGGCTTACAAGCTTCCTTCCTTCGAGTATCAGCAATCAACAAATTCCTATCATATGCCAAGAAAGCAGCCCTTAAATTATCATCCTTAGTAAACTTAACAATAGCTTTAGCAATCGCCAAACGACCAGCCTCAACCTGAGAAGCAATCCCGCCGCCCTTAACATTCAAAGCAATATCAAATTTCAACTCACCTAAAACATCCTTAGCAATAACCAACGGCTCACTAATTTCCAACTGCTGCAAATTCGACAAAAACGTCAACGGCTTCTTATTATAAGTCACAACTCCACTACCCTCAGCTATCGTAGCCTTAGCAACCGCACTCTTTCTCTTCCCCGAAACAACTAAGCGATTCATTTCAATATCCCCACGATTTCTTTAATTGTTGAATACTTCATCGGCTTTTGATGCTTAAAAGTTTTAACGCCCTTCAATTCATCTTCCTTCAATCCACCATTTCCAATATAACATTTCAATCTCTTAAACGCCTCACGTCCCTTAGCCCTGTCCCGAGGCAACATCCCCCGAATCATTCTCTTAACTAACCTATCAGCAACTCGAATATATTTAGGACCCTTCATCGAACCCCCACTACCCATTTCTCTCTTAGCCAAAACCTTTTTCGCGAACAACTTTTTATCCCCAGAAACAATTATAGCCTCACAATTAACGACATCAACAGAATTTCCCTTCAATAAATCCTTCGCAACAACTGTAGCCATTCTTCCAAAAACCGCATCAGTACCGTCATAAACTATCTTACTCATTTTGCTTTAACCTCACTTAACTTATTTATAACATCCAATAAGCTCGACTCTGAAAGAGGAGGATTAAGTGGAAGCCATCTCGCCCTACTACGGGTTTCTTCAGATTTATTTATTTCTTTACACCTTCTTGAATATCTTTCACCCTCTCTTTTATTATTATCACTAACTACAAAAAAATCTACTCTCCCATTCTCGCCATCATATACCATCATATCATACTTTCTTTCTCCAGCTGGCACATTATCTTCTCCCATTATCTCAAAATATCAAAGCCATTTAATTCGGGATTTTTCTTCATCTCTTCGTCAATTGTAACAAAGGTAGCCTTAGCATCCTTCATTTTTTCAAGAGCTCTTCCAGATGCCGACCAAGCAACGACCTTCTTCGCTCCACTTAATTCTCCAGCACTCAAAACTTTCCCAGCAACCAAAACATCCCCCTTAATCATATCAATATCCTTCAAATTAACAGCAGGCCATCGTCTCTTCGGACGAGCCAATTCCTTAGCAACAACCGGATTCGTCTTCTTCAACTTAATTATAGTCTCAACTAAAGAAGCATCCATTTTGTGCTTCATCCTTTTCTCTATTTTCGTTTTGTTTATCTTTATTTCCATTTTCTTTATCATTCCCAACTTATGGGAAAAGAAGGACTCAGGGCCCCGTAAGCATAAGCTAATGCGCCATTGGCGCGTCTGGTTTGACTGAGTGATTCGCTCCGAACAAACCATTATTATGGTTTTGTTTGTGAGGTGCAAATTGCGAATAGCGTAGGTATTTCCGATGGGGAAAGGAGGACTCGAACCCCCGTAAGCATAAGCTAATGCGCCCTTAACGCATCCCGTTTGACCACTCCGGCATTTCCCCAGTAAGTCAGACCAAACATTATCAATTCCTGATTAAGTCAGGAACCATCAGCAATTACTTAATTGCCTTAGAGACTTCAGAAAGATTTCCTTTCAAAGCCTTACAAGCCTCGGTAAAAATATCCTTAGCTTCAATTTGCCCCCACGACTCTACCGTAAGAACCAAATTATTATCAAAATCAACACTGATTCCAGGATACTCTTCCATATCTTCCTGATCCATATCAAAAGCAGTCGCATCCTTAATTTTCAGTTTCTCCCCAAACATTTCAAAAGCTTCAGGATGAAGTTCAGCTAATTCACTATGCTTCTCACCGTCGGCAGAAATTTTAATCTTAGGCAAATGCTTATAAAAAATAATTCCAGGAGCAAACTTAGCATGATCATTTCCTTTCCCAACTCTAGCTCTAGCAACCAACTCCAGCTCCTGTCCTTCTTCCAATAAAACAATCGGCATCTCAGGATAAACAACATCGTCCCCAAGCTCTCCAGAAAGAACCTCAGTCCGCTCAGCTTTCCCCTTACTCTTCAATTTCATCTCAACAGTTTGATCAGCTTTCAATTTTTGATTCTTCAAAGGAATAAGTCCAAGTCGATGTGCGATAACTTCATCATAAAGTGCCGAATCATTCTTGTAAATATCAGCCTCGTCAATAGCCATAATTTGGATCTCACCAACACTTCTTCTAATCGCATTAGCCAAACTAATATTCATATCACTTACAATCGTGATCTTCTCCGAGTTTTTTTCAGTTGCTTCCATTTTACTTTATTTGATTTTTACTTTATAAGCTTATACTCTTCGACCCCTTCGGCCGCCAGCTTTCTTCGGCCCGCCTCGTGGAAGAGAAGTTGTCTCAGCCATACTCAAAATCTTAAATCCTTCTTTAGTTAAAGTTCGAACAATCGCGTGTGCCCCAGGTCCAATCCCAGTCGCCCCAGTCTGACCTTTCATTCGAACGTAAAGCGTATTAATTCTATAATCCCGACACATATCCTGAACCTTCTTCGCAATAAACATAGCAATCGTAGGGTTCGCCCTCATTCGATCATGCTTCGTAATCTGCCCACCAGAAGTTCGACCAATAGTATTCCCAGCCAAGTCAGTCACCGTAGCTATAGTATTATTAAAACTAGCATAAATATTCAAAATCCCAACATTCTCCTCGCTCTTCGCCATTATTCCTTAGCCTCCTTAGTTTCTTCTTTAGCTTCCTCAACATTCTCTTCAGCAGGCGCTTCCTCAACAACAGGCTCCGGCTTAACCTTAACCTTTCGCTCCTTCAAAGTAATCTTATCTTCCAAATCTCGAGTCACCAAAAACGAAGGAGTATTCACAACATTCCCATCAACCAAAACATTCTTATGAACAATCAATTGCCTAGCCTGCTTAACAGTATTCGCCAACTTCTTCTTAAAAACAATCGTCTGCAATCTTCTCTCAAACAAACTTTCCTCAGTCAAAGCCAAAGCATCGGCAGTAGTTGTAACAGGAACCCCCATTTTATTCAACTTATTAAAAAAATTCTGCTGTTCTTCCATCTCAGAACCAATTAACTTCTTAGCTCTTCTTCGAAGTTTTGAAACAGCCGTCTTCGCTTTCCAAATTTCCCTCTTATTTTTCAAGCCATATCGCTTAATCAAAACATTTTCCTCATCCATTCTTGTTCTGTCATAAAGCTTCTTAGGCCGACTAAATAATTTTCTTTTTCTTTTTATGTCTCCCATTATTTCTTCTTACCTCCAGTAACTCCAGATTTCTTTCGATTCTTCCTAAAATTTGCCTTTGTTCTTTGGCCTCGAGTAGGCAATCCAGCCGCATGTCGAGCTCCCCTGTAAGACTTTATTTTTCTAAGCCTCTTAACATCAAACTCAGTTCTTAATCTCAAATCAGCCCCACTAACGTGCTTATCGTCCCCTTCCTCAAAGTCCTTCTGTCTATTCTTCAAAAACCCAGGGATCTGAGGGTCTTTAATGAACTCTTCAATCTTAGCCATATCTTCTTTACTAACATCCTGAAGCCTCTGCCTCTTATCAAGATCTAAAATTTTACAAATAGCGTTAGAAAAACTCCAAGAAATTCCCTTAATATTTGTCAAAGCCGCAAACAACTTCTTATCTCCACGAATATCTTTCCCGAGCACTCTAACAAGAGTAACATCGTCGTGCTCTTTCGCTTGGTGTTTCTTTTCTTCTGCCATTTTATGATATAAACAGATTATGTCTCTGTATCTCTGTCAACTCTTCAATAATTCGTTTCCCGATAACCTTTGCAGGATCAGGCATATTGTGAACCCTATCTTTAATGTCCGCAAAAGATTCAAAATCTTTTTCTTCTCGAGCCTCGAGAATGGACTTAGTATGTTTTCTACCAAAACCAGGGAGTAATTCAAATTGATGAAGTCGAGTATTTATAGCTTGTGCTTCATTAAAGAATTTCACAAATCTTGCTTCGTCTTCGTGAACTGATTTTTCAACGAATTCCTCTAACTGAATTTTAGCAGTTTCAGTTAGTAGTTCTCTCGGACATCTTCCGAGAATGTACTGAACCTTATCTCTCTTGCCTTCTCCAATATAAGCTTCCTCACCGACTTCAAATCTTTCTCCACGTCGAGGAACTAACTGCAAAAGAGTAAATCCACTAGTACCAACAGCTTGAGCTATCGGCATCATTTTTTTCTCCAACGGATAACCGTATGGTAGGAAATCTAATATAATTGCTTTTTCTTCTTTGGCCATAGCTAATATTTCTTAACGACATCGAGTATCTTGTTCACTTCTTCCTGGTCCAATGGGACATCGATAAGAACTTTGTTTAATTCTGAAGCATCAGTCGGCATAAAATCAATAATCTTCACAATATGCATATCTTTTAACTTAATCAAATCAAGCGCCGTTAACTCTTCCTTCATTTCAATCGCTTTTTCTGCAGGCATCTTGTTAAAATCTTTAATAAATTTCTTAATCGCAACAGCCTTATCAGAATCTCCAGCTAGAGCGACGACCTCTGCCATTGTGATTGGTTTTTCTTCTTTGATTGCCATTATAACTTCTTTAAATGAATTGGGTGAATTATAAACGTTTTCGTTTTATTCCCATCTTTAATTTCAACTACTTTAAACCGACCCCGACCCTGAACAACCTTTCCGGACATTCCAATAATTCTTTTGGGAAACGCTGCCCTAACCCCAAGCTCCGAAACAACAGCAACACTAGCCCCGTCCTCAATATTCTTAAAGTACTGACTAAGTTTCAACTTTCCACGGTCTCTGATTTTTTTACCTTTAGCCATTTTATATTATTTTTGTAACTGACAGAACTCTATCGCGCTGTCACCAACTCGGACAGTATGACTATCCTGTAAAACCAAGAAAAAGTCCATTTAAAAATGTTTTCACTGCGAAATCAAATTCTCAGCATCATATTCTTGAGCCGGAATCACAAAATTATTATCATTTGGCATTTCCTTCTCAACATTGGGCACGCCCCTCATCTCCAAATCCTCAGGAGTCACCCCTTCAGTCTTCATTCCAACATCAGCCAACGGCTCTTCCACGGACACATTTCCCGTATCAATCTCAATCACATCAACACTCTTCGCCTCGCCAACTCGCCCAAGATTCAAATTTCCCTTATCTCTTTCATTCTCCATACCCTCAACAATCGCCTTAGCCATTTTCTCTCCCCAAACTTGATACATACATCGCTGGCACATATCAACCACAGAATTATCACCAACTCCAACAGAACAATAAATGCACTTTTTCACCATCTTTACACTTTCTAACATTTTCCCTTTTTAAGTTTTTATGAGATTTTTGACAAAGTTATCCCATTTCGGAAATGTTTAAAAACGAAAGTCACCATATTCTACTATGAAAAAAAGGTTGTTGGTATTAATGTTCCTCATGTCTTTAACGATAGTTAGCGCTAGATGTGATCTTAATATTACGATGTTAAACCAAGACCCATATCCAGCAGTTCCAGGCGATTACGTAAAACTAGTTTTCCAAATTGAAGGAGTCGACGACGTAGATTGCGACGACATAACATTTGAATTACTATCAGATTATCCTCTAGAATTTGATCCAGGAGCATCAGGGTTAAGAACATTTAGAAAAGTAGATTATCTAAAGGATTTCGAATCCAATTTATTAATTCCCTACGAAGTAAGAATAAACAAAGACGCTCTAGATGGTGACACCCCAATTGAAGTGAGAGCACAAAGTAGACACGACGCTCCAGTTTCAAAAACATTTAATTTAAATGTCGACGACGTTCGAGCAGATTTCGAAATCTATGTAAAAGATTACAGCTACACAACAAACGAATTAACATTAGAAATTTTAAACATCGAATCATCCGACGTTGAGGCACTTTCGATAGAAATCCCAAAACAAGAGAGCATTCAAGTTAAAGGAGCAAATAGATTGGTTGTTGGAGACCTAGATTCAAACGAATACACTTCTGCAGATTTTGAAGTATCTTTGTCCGACGGAGAATTCCAAATAAATCTAATTTACTCAGATACAATAAACAATAGAAGACTAATAGAAAAAACAGTAAACTTTGATTCATCATATTTCACAAACAGAAAAGCAGATCAAAAAACAACTGGCAACAGTACTTACATATTCTGGGGAGTCATTATTGTTTTAATTGGCTGGTGGGTCATTAAAAAATTCCGAAAAAAGAAAAAGAAAAAATAATTCTAGTTCAAATGTTCAGTACAATTAATTAAACGAATCTTTCGTTTATTGTTTTCTCCAATCTCAAAAACACTTATCGCCGCATTATCTTGACTAAATTTTACCTTACTTCCGGGAGAATCATATAAAACAAAACGCAACAAAGCCTTATTAATTACCCCATGTGCCACAAACAAGACAGTTTCTTCAGAATGCTTTTTACACACTGTCTCTAATATTTTTTTAGCACGTTTATACAAACTCTCCTTAGATTCATAATCTTCAGGAAGATTGCTCCAATCAATATCAGAATATTTTTTGCCTTCGGTCTCACCTAAATCACACTCTCGAAGTTCATCAACATAATTAACCAAAATCCCAGGATAATGTTTGACTATCTCATCGACAGTCTCCCTCGCTCTAACAAAAGGACTGGAATAAATAACATTAATATTTTCTTCCTTCAGTTGCAATCCAAGTTTCTTTGCCTGAATAATTCCCTCTCTTGACAACTTGCCTTCGCGACCTTCCATTGTTTCAGCCTCATTCCCCTCGCTCTTAGCATGTCGAACTAAAATTAATTTCATACAAGAGAAAGTAGTCCACAATTGATAAACTTATTCATACCTTAAAGCATCAACAGCATTAATCTTACTAGCTCTCCACGCAGGAAGCATACCCGAAATCGCCCCAGTCAATGTAGCAAATACAACCAATCCTGCAAATAAAACCCAAGAATAATGAGGAGTAAGAAATCCATATCCAAGATTATCCAAAATTTCCGCACCAATATCCGTAGCAAGCCATCCAATCAAAACTCCAATTACCCCAGCCACAAATCCAAGGAACCCAGACTCAAATAAAAATATTTTAAAAATCTCAGCATTCCGAGCACCAATAGACTTCAAAACCCCAATCTCCTTAAATCTCTCAAGCACCGACGTAATCATCGTATTAGCAGTATTAACCGCCGACACAATAACCGAAATAAAAGCAATCAAAATAATAAAACCAATAATAATATCCAAAACAACAGTAAACGATTCCAGCAAATCAGCATAAGACTGAACACTAAAATCCTCCTTACCTTCATCTAATCCCCGATGTTGCCGCAACTTTTTCTCGACCCTCTCAGCAACTTCATTAACATTATTTTTATCAGCCCTCGCAATAATCATTCCATAAGAAAGATCTTTTTCAGGATAAAGTTCAATCATGAAATCGTTTGTAACATAGATATTAGCATCATCTTGTGGATTCCCAACGGACTCATAAAATCCAACAATCCTCAAATCCTGTCCCTGAATATTAATCTTGCTATTAAGAGAATAAGCCTTGGGGAAAATCTTATTCTTAATCATATAATTGTAACCCAAAGTAACCTTCCCAGAGTCTCCTAATCGAAGCTTCCTCCCCTCAATAATATCAACATTAGAAAGTTCCATAATCAGAGGAATCTTAGGGTCATAACCTATAACAAAAGCATACTTCTTAGAATCATCCTGAATAATTTCTCCAGCTCCCATATACGACCCCGTCACCTCGTAAATCCCAGGCGTTCTCCCAATCACATCTATATCATCATCCAAAAGTTTAAACGTTGTATCAAGACCAGGCACGCCACTCCCCTTAGGTTGAATCAATAACTTATCTGCCGATGACGAAGAAGTAAACTCATCAATATATTCATAAAGCCCCCAGCCAAAACTAACAAAAATAAAAATCGTAGCAATCCCCACAAAAATCGACAAAATCGTAAGAACACTCCTTGCCTTACTTTGCTTAATATTATTCAGCGAATATTTGACACTCTCTTTACTGATTACCATTATAATTTTTTAGAAAGTATAACCTCTTTAGGGGCTACCTTATAATTTAATTTTTTATAAAATTTAAACGCACCAGCTTTTCTACTTGTCATAACACTAATGGTTTTAATTCCTTCTTCAAGAGATTCTTCTTCTACAAATTTCAAGAGACTTTTACCAAAACCTTTTCTCTGATATTCTTCCTTTATCCAAAACTCATCAAGATAAATTTCTTTTTTCCCTTCTCCCGCTGTAGAAAGAAATCCAGCTATTTTTTTATCAATAATTGCTACATAGATAATTCCTTTTGTGAACATGTCGCTTATTCTTTTATTTGCTGTTTGAAAATCATATCCCTGAGAAAACGGTTTTTTTGCGGATTCTGTTAAAAATAGTTCGGAAATTTCCTTCAATTCTCTTCTTTTCGCCTTTCTAATTTTCATCCCCTCAACGCCTCCACCGGATTTTGTTTAGCCGCACTCATCGCAGGAACAATCCCCGCAATAGCCCCAATCATAAAACTTCCAAACAATGCCATTCCAATTAACATAAAATCAACAACGGGCGTCATGTCAGAACCAAGAAAGCTATTAATCCCAGCAACGCCAGCAACACTAATCAACGTCCCAAGAACAGCCCCGACCAAACCACCAATAAGCCCAAGTAAGCCAGATTCAAAAAAGAACTGCATAAAAATTTGCCAATTAGTCCCACCAATAGCTTTCATAATCCCAATCTCTTTTTTCCTCTCTAGAACCGAAGTCGTCATCGTATTAACAATCCCCAACGCACCAACCAAAATTGAAATCGAAGCAATAATTATAATAAAAGCCTGAACGCCACCAAGAATACTATTCACCGTTTCCATCGTCGCCTCTGGAGTCGAAACCTCGAAATCCTCTTCTCCTTCATCAACATCCCTTCTCTTTCTTAATAGCTTCGCAATATCCTCAGCCGCACGGTCCATCAAATCTGGATCCTTAATGTGAGCAACTATTACATCAACATCATCACCAGTATCAAATAAATCTTCCAAAGCAACTTGATCCATCAAAACAATACTATCCCAAACAAAACTCCCCTTCTTTTTCAATATCCCCACAACCCTAAAACTTTTATCTTGAACTAACACATTATCTCCCAAAACGACTTCCTTTTCAAGACCAACCTTGTCAACAAAAAAATTAGCTCCCAAAACAACCTTATTGGAATCTGAACCACCAAGCATCCTTCCTTTATCAATTTCAAGATCATTAACTTCATACATAAAATCAGCATCATCCCCACGAGGAACATTCGAAGCAAACCCAAAAATAACCCTATCATTAAATTCCAACTTGCCCGTTTGAATATATCGAGGCAAAACCCTGTTCACAGAACCAATATTCTCTATCGCTCGAGCATCATCTTTAGTCAAAGAATTCACAACACCACTTCCTGGCGGGCCATAAGCATTAAGTCCCCCAGCCTGAACCGTAATTATTTCCGTAGAACTAATCCCAAATTGAGCACTAACCGCCGCCTGTAACCCATTCCCAAGACCAATCAAAGCAACAACAGCAGTCACCCCAATAAAAATACCAAGTAAAGTCAACCACGACCGAATCCCACGATGCCGTAAATTTTTCAAAGCAAGAATCAAATAATCAAGATTCATTATTTCACTCCGTTAGATTTGCCCGACTTGATTGGAACTTTAGTTCCCTTTTTTGAGGGTACACCATTGAGCGCAGCTTCTTTCTTCTTCTTCTTAGTAACATCAATAAACCTAGACCCAACCCTCTTCGTAACTTTCTCCAACTTCCCATCTAACAACCAATAAACAACATCAGCATACTCCTCAGCCAAATCCGGATCATGAGTAACCATAATAATCGTCTTCCCCTGCTTGTTCAACTTCTCCAAAAAATGCATAACAATATCCCCAGTCTTAGTATCCAAATTCCCAGTCGGCTCATCAGCAAGAATCACTTCGGGATCATTCGCCAAACTCCGCGCAATCGCAACTCTCTGCATCTGCCCCCCAGAAATCTCTCCAGGATAATGATCCATCCTATCATGCAACTCAACCAACTTCAACAACTCCTCAGCCCGCCCAGCCCGCTCCTCAACACTCGTCCCCTGAAACATCATCGGCAACATCACATTCTCTTTCACCGTCAAATTCGGAATCAAATTAAACGATTGAAAAATAAACCCAATCTTCTTCCCCCGAATCTGCGCCAAATCAGACTCACTCAACTCACTAATATCAGCATCATCTAAATAAATCGTCCCAAACGTCGGCATATCCAAACTCCCAACTAAATTCATCGCCGTCGATTTCCCAGAACCAGAAGGTCCCATAATAGCAACAAACTCTCCCTCATAAACTTTAAACTCCAAATGACTAAGCGCCTTCACAACAGAGTCCCCCATGGGGTAATGCTTCGAAACATTCCTCAATCTAATAAACTCTTTCTTTACCTCTTTCGCCATACAGAAAATACACAAATATCATATATAAATATAGTGATAGCAAAACTTACATTTCACCAGAAATACCTACTGGGTAAACCAAAACAACATGCGTTTAGAAAACTTGTAACACAAGTTTTATAAACCAAAATTTCGCTACTTCAATATGATAATCCCAATAAGATGTTTTAGTTGCGGAAAACCAATCGCACACTTATATCCAAAATACAAAGAAATGGTCGAATCAGGCAAGACCCAAAAAGAAGCACTAGACGAGTTAGGCATCAAACGATACTGCTGCAGAGCACAAATTCTAGGACAAACAGACACATTAGAATTGATTAATAAATTCAAAAAGTTTTAATTATTTTTTTAAATTTTATCATGGGAAATATAAAAGTTATCTCTTGGGATGTATACGGAACTTTAATAGCAACACATTATGATAAATCCACAGATTGCGGGGACATCCCATTAAAACTTAGACCAAGCGCATTAGAAATTCTAACAGAAATAAAATCAAGACAAATCATTCAATGCACATGCTCAGATGGCCACTTGGAAAATCTAAAAAACAATTTAAGAGAAGCAGGAATAAATTGGACAGATTTCTTCGACGATTTATACAAAATGGAACCATTCCAACAAAAGGATTTCTCTTACATAATAGAAAATTATAATATTAGACCAGAAAACCTCTTAGTTGTCGGAGACAATTATGATATAGATATCTCTTTAGCAAAAAGACAAGGTTGCAAAACTTTACACGTCCCAGAAAAAGAAGAGTTCAAAAAGAATCCATTAGACACATCAAAAATACTAGAATTATTATAAATAGACAGTTCCGCGTGTTCCCACCAAAGACAGTATGGACACATTAGAACTAGTTAACAAATTCAAAAAATTCTAATTATTATTAATGCCAGTCATAAAAACCACTACTTATAACTTTACTAACAAGATGACGCCTAAGCTCACAATCAGGCATTTGCTCAACCTCTCCATCTCTTATCTGAATGGGCCAACACTGCATTTTTCCTCTTGCATAATAATCAGGTGATTCTCTTAGATGTTTTTTCGCATCTTCAGGAGACTTACCAAGACAGAAAGCAGATTCATTACATACATAACATTTATCAGGATTCCCAAAATCATGACGTCTCCTTATGGGAACTTTATAAAGATTCAACTTTTTATTATCTTTTTCGAAATCAAATTCTCCAATCAATAATCCCAGTATTCCCAGTCCGGCTATTCTATTAAATTGTCTTCTATTCAACATTAAATTAACAAGTGAACCAAGTTTATAATAATTATTGAGATAGATTATTATTAAATTTTTCAAATTTTTTCTTTATTCTAATTAATCAGCCGAATAAAGTCAAAAGAAATCAAATTATCTGCGACAAAGTCGGTAAGTAATTTGGAACCTAAAATTCTGCAGAATTTTCCCAATGATTTTTTCACCAGAAAAAATGTTAATAAAAATAGACAGCTCCGTGCGTTCCCATCAAAGACAGTACAGACACGAACATAACAAGCTTAACTTCTGAGTTCGGAACGGGATCAGGTGTAACCAAGTTATTATGGCCGTCTAACATTACATCAAAATTCCATTTTATAAACTTAACGATTCAAAAAATTCAACGCTCCTGACAGGACTTCACTCACCAGAGGGATGTCAAATGGACGCGATCACCAGATCACCTACTGGGTGAACCTCAGGTTCAACGCTCCTGACAGGACTTAGATCACCAGATCACCTACTGGGTGAACCTCAGGTTCAACGCTCCTGACAGGACTTGAACCTGCGACTTCTTCCTTAGGAGGGAAGCACTCTAATCCAAACTGAGCTACAGGAGCATAAAACAATCAACAGAAAACTCTTTTTAAAATTAATGAGGGAAGGAGGATTAAAAGTCCTTTACGAACTTTTCAGCAAATCTTTGATTTGCGCTTCAAGCTTCTCCGAAGCGCCGGTCGTTCGAATCCGACACATGAGGGAAGGAGGATTCGAACCCCCGTAAGCATAAAGCTAACAGATCTTGAGTCTGCCCCGTTTGACCACTCCGGCATTCCCTCATAATATAACTCAATAAATTCAATATAAAAAGTTATTGATAGTTTTCATGAGAAATTATGCGGCGAAGCCCATGATTTTTTATGAAATAAAAAATAGATAATATCCGAAATTTATTTCCAGAAACTATCCCTAGGAATTCTAAAAAATTCCCCTAACGATTTTCACACCAGTGAAAATATTAATTCATCTATGCGCGGCCGTTGATTAGGATCGTTGCGTAGCTTAGGTTTTTGGTTGGGTATTAGGCGAGATAAAAACCTCAGCCTATCTTTCCTAAGAATGCTGATTAAGAGCCCGACAAAGCCCCTTAAATTGCCTTTGTGGGCGTTTTGTAGCACTTGTTATCTTCTAGTAGCCATTTCCAAACTGGCATCAGAATTATTTCCTTGCTTTCAATTTCAAATTTGTCCTCTTGATTATGTGTTAAGATTAGCCCCTGTTTTAGCTTCAATTCATTCATTGCTTCCAGTAAGCCATTTATTTCCCTATCTCTATTTTCTTTATTAAAATCATAGCAAACCTGAATTGCTTGAATAACTTTTTCTTTCTCTTTAACTATAAAATCACATTCTTTGTCTTTTTGAAAATAAAATATTTCTTTGTATTTTTTTCTTAGATTTAGGAATACTTCATTTTCTAGCATTTTCCCTTTATCTTTTGAAAAGGAAACTGAGTTAGCATAAGAGAGTCCATTATCTATGGAATAGACTTTTTTTGGATTAACTTGCTGTTTTTTGTAGGAGTAGCTAAATTTAGGTATTGTGAAAATTAAATAAGAATCCTCCAAGTAAGAAATATAGTCTATGATTGTTTGGACTGATTTGACTTCTAACATTTTTTTAAGAGAGTTTGCGGAGAATTCTTTTCCAACATTACTTAATAAATAAATTGCTAATTTATTTAGTATAGCGGTATTTTTAATCCCAAACCTATTGACTATGTCTCTCATTAAAACATCTCTTAATAATTCATGCAAGAGAGTTTCGTCATCATCTTTTAAGAATTCTGGAAATCCTCCTTTGTATAAATAATCTGAATAAGATTTTTCATTTGGTTTCTGCTTGGAGAATCTTAAAAATTCAGTATAAGAAAATGGAAAGAGCTCGTAGCTTAAGTGTCTTCCAGTAAGTCTTGTCCCAAGTTCTCGGCTTAGAAGTGATGCATTTGAACCTGTTATCATTACTTTGTTTTTTCTGTCCACTAAATATCTAATGAATTTTTCCCATTTGTCAATATTTTGAATCTCATCAAAAAAGTAAACTCCTCCAGCGCCATAAATTTCATTAAAAATTTCTTCTGCGATATTGAAATCTGTTAGCTTAAAACCTTCTAGTCTAGGGTCTTCAAGATTTAGATAATAAAAAACTTTTTGTCCTTTTAGAATTTGATTCAGAAGGGTGCTCTTTCCGCATCTTCTAATCCCTGCAACAACTAAGGCAAAGGACTTATTCAATTTTATTTCTTCAGTCTTTTCTCTAGAGATACCTTTTTCAGTTGATTCTACCCATTTTCTTTGTTCTTTTATTACTTTGGTTAGGTCTTCTTTTGTTATCATGTTTTATATAAGATATTTAATTTTATAAAGGTTTCTATTGGGAATGGAAACTTCTTTCTATTGGGAATGGAAACCTTTATGTTAACTCTATCCCCTCCCCTAAGCCCCCCACGTCAGTACTATCATACATACATATTATGCCGACTGACTCTTTGGTAATTTTGTTTAATTTTCATCGACGATAAACTCTGTCCTACACCCAAGAAATCGGAGTCCTATTTTTGGGCTTTTTTTGCTAATTTTACTAGCTTATCTAGCCTCGATTTTACATATCTTTTGTCAACTGCATCACCATATTTTTTATATTTTTTCACCTTATTTCTATCCGTCACAACGAAAAACCACTTATCATAATTTTCCAAAACTTTCAGCTTCTCTTTCATCCTACTAATTTTAGAAAAGATCGAACCCGTTTCAATTTCAATCGCAAATCTCTTTCCACGAATTTCAAAAACAATATCCGGTTTTTTAGTCACAAATAATTCCGTTTCAATTCCGTTTTTTTCTAAAAACTCTGAAATATTCTTAGTTAGAAATAGGTGAGTAAAACTTTCATTATGTCTTGGGAGTAAAAGAAAGTCTTCCATTTTCCCATTCAAGAGATTTTTATATTTTTTAATTTGATAATCATCATTCAAGAGATATTTGACTTCGTGTTTGGTTATATTTTTCTTATGAAAATATCTTTTATCTGAATCAACTTTTATATTCACACTTCTTCGATAGGTTCCAATAGGCAGAGGTTTATATGGTTCTTCATCTTCAGTCTCTTCAGAGTCTAATTCTTCATTTTTATCATCCACAGCATATTCTAAATTTACTTTCCCAATTTTCTTCTTCGGCATTTTCTTAATCCTTTCTTTTTCCTCAAGTTCCCATTTTTTATAATTTCTACGCGATTTGTAACGGAAAAATATTAAGAGGATTATTCCAAGAAAAGCAATAGAAAAAATAGTAATAATAAAAATCGGATTAATAATGAAAGAGAATAACTTACTAGGAAATTCTTGAATGTTCTTTTTAATTTTTTGAAGTGGTTCTGCAAGAATGACTAAAAGAGCTCCTACGGATAATAAAAATGGAACTAATGCGTCGTCAGAAGTTTCAATCTTATTGCCTCCTGAATATTTCCATAAACTCGATTAACATCCACCGTTATCGCAACCATCTGCCTTTTCATATTTTCAACCTGAACTTCTAGTAACTCTGACCTATTTTCTGATTTTGTAAGTCGCTTTTCTAATTCTGTTTTAGTTACATCAATTAGTAAATCCTCTTCAGAAATTGTATCTCTCATCCCAAGCATTTCAGAATAATAATGAATCTTGTCAGATTTCTTCCATCCGAATCTGAATTTTAATGCTGATTCGGATTTGTATCTTGGCAACCAATAGCAACAACTGCAATGCCTAAAATCATACATTGTTAAATCAGAATATTTCTGGCCTGCCAAGCTTTTTTCATCACCAAATAGTTTTTTAGCAACTCTTTTCAAATAACGATTCACGACTGGCGGACTAAATTTGAACAGATAATCTTCTGTATCTAATTCATTCTCCTTGATGTATCTTTTAACTAATTCGGAACAAATCATCAGCTTAATCCTTCTTCCGAAAGTTTTGCTTATTTCATCCCGAATGTTCAACTCCTTAAAATCCTTAGACAAATCAGAAACTTTCACATTCATTAATTCAGTTGGAGACCTAATTCCTGTATCAAATAAAAACATCACAATCGTCTTATATTTTGGGTTGCAGTTTTCGGAGAATAATTTTATTTGCTCTTCATTTAAATAAACCCATTTGGGTTTCTCTCTAGAAGTATCTAAGTAAGTTGTAATATCTTCAACCTCTTTTCCCGCCTTCCTTGCGACTTTTTGATACCAGTGCCAGAATGCCTTAAACATCTTGACAAAGTCTCGTGTCGCCTTATATTCGCGCCCGTCCTGCCGTCTTATCACTCCCTTTCTCATATCAACAAAGAATTGGCAGAGTTGTTGCTCTGTCAATTTAGTCAAGTCATCAACATCTAAAACTTCTTTAAATTTTCTAGTCAGAAAAGTTAGTCTGAGCCTAATCGTATTAAGTCTTATAAAACTTCTAGCACCTTTTTTCGAAGATAAGGAAGTGTTGATTCCAAGTTCCATATCAATCAAGTATTGTAGAATTATTGACGAGTTAGCTCTGGAGAGGTCAGGAATGCCCCCTGCTTCCTTGACTCTATTTTTCCAACGGGTCAGCGACCCTTCGTGGTTATAAGGATCAATCTTCATGGTGTCAGTGTCCACATGGACGCGTTATTTAATAATTGTCGAGAACGAAAGAATATAATAGACTGGACAGGACATCTGCTAATTCTTGTTTTTTTCTGTTTCATTTAGTTTATTTCTAAACAAAAAGTAGTCCCACCAAGATGCCAAAAAGGTAGAATGCGCGGGCGGGGACTCGAACCCCGGTCATTTGGTCTCTTCATTGAAGGCAATAGATATTCCATCAACTAAACATTTGGAAGCCAAATATTCTGCCACTAAACTACCCACGCACAAAATAATCATCTAATTCAAGGTTTTAAAGTTTATTGTTTTTGAAATGTTTTTTCCGATGACAGTTGGAACAAAGGGCCTCACACTTATCTAATTCAGACTTTATTCTTTCGATAGAAAATCCATCAGCAACCATTTTAGAAATACCCTCTTCTTTCTTTCCAGTTTTATGATGAAAATCAATAGTAGCAGGATGATCTTCTCCACACAAACAACATCGCAAAGAGGATTTATGTTTCCGAAACCACGCCCGAATTTCATTTTTACGCTTCTTAACATGGGCCTTTTCTGAAGCTTTATTATTCGCATACCACCTACGCCTACAATCCCTTCTTTTTTCTAAATCCCTGTATGGCATAAAAAATTAAGGATACCAAACTTTATAATAGTTTGGATTCCCTATCCCCCCTCAACAATTAACTTTAAAACTAAACATTTTCTAACTATATTATGAAATTTGAATCGTGGTATGACAAAAATTACAAGAAACTCCTAATAATACCAGCAATACTTCTAGCCTTATCCCTAATATACATAACCGCATTCTACGTCCAAACAGGCGACATCATCAACAAAGACGTCTCCCTAACAGGAGGAACAACAATCACAATCCAAACAGATGTATCAGCCCAAGAAATAGAAAATGCAGTATCACAAACACTAACTGATTTTGAAGTCAAAACCATATCAGATAATGCAGGAAATCAAATACAATTAATGATTACAGTAGGCGAACAACACTCCGAAGCACTCGAAACAGCCTTAGAAGAATTTCTCGGCTACGAATTAGCTTCCGAAAATTCATCAAAAGAAACAACAAGTGCATCTCTTTCGGCAGATTTCTACAAACAACTTATCGTCGCAATTCTCCTAGCATTCTTCTGGATGGCAGCAGTCGTGTTCATAATTTTCTCCAAAGGCAAAAAGGCAAAAACATGGGCAATAATCATAAACATTCTTCTCGGTTTCTTCATGGGAAACTTTTTCCTCACGATTAACCCAGTAGTGTCCGCAATCATATTCTTAGCATTTGCAACATTTCTAATCCGAATGTACATAAAAAATTCAGTCCCAGCTTTCGCAGTTATGCTTTCAGCCTTCTCCGACATCGTCATGACATTAGCAATCGTAAATTTCCTCGGAATCAAGCTCTCTACCGCCGGAATTGTAGCATTCCTTATGCTTATTGGTTACTCAGTTGACACAGACATACTTCTAACAACAAGACTTCTAAAGAAAAAAGAAAGCGTCAACTCAGCACTTTTCGGAGCATTCAAAACAGGAACAACAATGACAATAACCTCCATCATCGCAATAATAACAGCTCTTATAGTAGTATTCTCATTCGCCTCAGTTCTAAACCAAATCTTCACAATATTACTTATCGGTCTAAGTCTCGACCTTTTCAACACATGGGTTACCAACGCCTCAATAATTAAATGGTACGTCGAAACGAAATGAAAATAACATTTAGAATTTGGTTACTAATTGCATGTGTAATGCTGTCCTTGGTCGCGATATTCTCAATTCCCCCAATGATATTTGAAAAGGGAGTAATAGTTTCATCAGTAGAACAAAATTCAACCATATTCGAAAGCGGGCTCAGAACAGGGATGATAATAACTGAAATAAACGGACAAACAATAACATCAATAGACGATTATTCATTAGCATTCGCTCCTCTTCAAAATTTAGGAGAAAACGAAACACAAAAGCTAACGATAAAAACTGAAACCATAGAAATAATTAATTTATTCACAAAAGACGTAATTAATGATATTTCCGTAGAGAAAATCCCATCCTCAAAAATAAAAACAGGTTTAGACTTACAGGGTGGAGCAAGGGCATTCGTAAAAGCAGATGTCCCACTTTCAGACACACAATTAGCAGATTTAATCTCAGTATCAGAACAAAGACTAAATGTTTACGGGTTATCCGACGTGAAATTCTTCAAGGTTGTAACCTCAAATCAAGAAAAATTGATGGGTATAGAAATTGCAGGCTCATCCCCAGATGATTTAGAGGAGCTAATAGCAAAACAAGGACACTTCGAAGCAAAAATTGGAAACGAAACAGTTTTTGTCGGAGGAAATGAAGATGTAACTCATGTCGGACGAACAGGCCAAGACGCATTCATTTCAGAATGTTTTGAAGTAGAAGGAGGTGAAGCGTGCAATTTCAAATTCGTAATCTTCCTAAGCGAGGACGCAGCCCAAAGACACGCAGATATAACGGACGAACTATCAATTAATGGATCCTATCTTAGTAAAAAATTAGATTTCTTTATCGACGAACAACTAACATCTTCATTAAACATCGGAGCCTCTCTTAAAGGAAATATTGCAACACAAATTCAGATTTCAGGTTCGGGCTCAGGAGCAACAAGACAAGAAGCAATTGAACAAGCAAAAATAGAAATGAAGACGTTGCAGACAATACTAATCACAGGGTCACTCCCGTACCAATTAGAAATAGTAAAGATAGACAAGATATCTCCAAACCTAGGAGAACAATTTACAAAACAAATTTTATTAGCTGGGATCTTCGCAATTTTAGCAGTTTCAATAGTTGTATTCGTCAGATATAGAAAAATCAAAATTTCATTTGCATTAGTAACGGTCTCCCTTTCAGAAGTTTTAATTATCCTTGGAGTGGCAGCATCAATTGGCTGGAATTTAGACCTGCCTTCAATAGCAGGAATCATAGCAGCTATAGGTACGGGGATAGACTCTCAGTTAATTATTTTAGATGAGGCACGAGATAAACACGAATCGATGGTTCAGAGAATTAAGAAAGCGCTTTTTATCATCGTGACAGCGTTTACAACAACTTTTGTTGCAATGATTCCATTAACAGGTTTTCTAGGCTTCATGGGCATCGGAGCAGCCTCAGCAGGCCTTCTAAAAGGTTTTGCAGTAACGACATTAATTGGTATAACAACAGGGGTATTAATATCCAGACCAGCTTTCGCAGACATAGCAAAACAATTGGAGAATTAAAATGCATTTTAGGTGGCACATCTTATTTGGGTTTGTAACATCTTACATTCTCATTCAATTTTTTAATTTTTCTTTATTTTCAGGATTAATTATTTTTCTAGCATCATGGATGATCGACTGGGATCATTATCTATGGTATGTTTTTGAAACAAAAGATTGGAATCCAGCCCATGCAATAAGATGGTATGTGAAATCAATCCCAAAATGGCACAAACTTTCCTTACGAGAAAGAGATAAATTCAAAAGAGGAGTTTTTATTTTTCATGGAATTGGTTTTTGGATAATTCTAATAGTATTATCTTTCATCAGCATTTTCTTTCTGTGGGTTTTAATGGGCGTCGCCATTCACATGGTAGCAGACATAATAGAATTAATCAAAAGAAAAGAACCCCTATATAACAAAATATTCCCATGTTATGTTATACGAAGAAATAAAAACAAAAAAGGATTAAATAAGTTATGACTAATTTTGTAAAAGAAGAGGTTAAAGATATAAAAGGAATCGCTAGAAGATTTAAGCGAAGAGATTTTTCCGGGAATACTGGAAAGGTTATAAAAAATTCAACATATCAATTAATGTCTACGTTTGTCACAAAAGCGGGAAGCATTTTATTTACAATTATTTTAGCACGATTTTTAATGGGAGCAGAACTTTTTGGGTTATATGGATTAGCCTTCTCAACGATTTTATTTCTTGGAATTTTTAATGATTTTGGGATTAGTTCAGCTCTAAACTTTTTTCTTTCAAAAAATATTGACAAAAACCCAGGAAAAGCAAAAGGATACTTCTATTATTTGACAAAATGGAAGATTGCATTCATGATGTTAACAATTCTAACAATCATATTGATATCAAAAGGATTGGCATCAAGTTATCAAAAACCAATCTATCTTGCCATTTTAGCCGGAATTATATATTTGCCAGCAGCTATATTTTCAGCACATGTAATCCAAATTTTTACATCGACAAATAATTTTAAACCAATACTCGTCAAAGAAATAATTCTCCAAGTTTCAAGACTAACAATTATTCCTTTAGGAATTATCTTCTTTCTTTCTAAGGTAAAATCTACCGACGCATATCTATTCTGGATTATAATTCTTTTATCATCGTGCCATTTAATTGCGGGGGCCTATCTATATTTCATTATCAAAAAAACCCAGCCATTTAAAAAACAGAATCCAATCAAATTATCAAAAAAAGAAAGAATAAATTTAAGAAAATTCATATTGCCATTAACAGTTACGGCTCTCTCTGGGACTTTTTTTGTATTTATCGACCAAATCATGTTAGGCCTTTACAAAATAACCGGAGAGATGCTAGGTTTTTATTATATATCAGTTAATTTAGTATCTTCAATATCAGTCATTATTGCATTTTCTGGCGCAGCAATATTTCCAATATTAACAAGAATAAAAGATTCTAGACTCGAAAGAGGATTCAGAAAAAGTAAAAACATAACTCTAATAATATCGATTTTAGTTTTTATTCTTTCATTTTTATTAGCACCATTAATTATAAAAATTCTCTATGGGACAGAATATGTCGGAGCAATAATATATTTCCAAATTTTGTCTCTTCTGATAATAAGTTTCTCCATGACAAGTATTTATACAGCATATTATATGAGTCAAAAAAGGACAAGAATAATTTCCATATTAGTTGTATTGTCAACCGTTCTAAATATAGTTTTAAATTATGTATTCATAGGATTCGGTCTTCAATTTAGCATGTCTTACGCAGTCATAGGGGCCTGTATCGCAACGCTAATTAGTCAATACTTATATATGCTAACACTTATAATTTTTAGAAGAAGATGAAAGAAAAGTTATTATTTCAAGATAAAAATGAAAACGACTTAATAGGATTTTTAAAACAAAACAAACAAACAAAAATTTTAAATTTTTTAAATCTACATGAATTATACCAATTTAATAAAGAAAAAATCTACCAGAAGGCAGTCATCGAAAAGAACAACATAAATTTTATAGATGGATTTGTGATTTCTGCCTACCTATCATTTAACAATATTAAAAGAGTCCCAAGGGTAAGGGGCCCAACTTTTACAAGAAGTTTTTTATCAAATCCAGATTTATCAAAAAATAAAAGACATTTTTTTATCGGATTTGATAATAAGGATTTTAAAAATCTAAAAAAAAATTTTCCTCACCTAAAAAATATATCTTGCTACAATCCCCCTTATATTAAAAATCTAAAATTTTCAAAAAAAGAAATTAATAAAATATCAAAATTAATAAACAAATTCAAACCAGACTATGTGTGGGTTGGTATTGGGGCTTCAAAGCAGAATATTTTGTCATCAGACCTCTCTAAAAAAACCACCGCACAATATTTTATTAATATAGGAGCAGCGCTAGATTTTTTAATAGGTAAAAAACGAGAAGCTCCATTAATTGTTAGGGAACTAGGGATAGAATGGTTTTATAGACTTGTGACAGATTTTAAGTATTCTAAGAAAAAAGTTTGGAGAAGTCTAATTGGATTAAAATATTTGAGGCAAGTGAAATTGCAATGAAAAAGAAAATCTTGTTCCTAAGTCCCTTGCCACCACCAAGTTATGGGAGTGCCCTCTCAAGTCAAGCAAATCTAGAAATATTAAAAAAAGATTTCGAAGTACATTCAATAAAACTCAATTTCGCCAAAAGCATGTCTAATATAGGAAAAATAGACCTGAGTAAAATCAGGGGAGTAATCAAGACATCAAAAAAAATAAAAGAAGAGATAAAATCATTTAATCCAGATATCATATATTTTGTTCCAGCAACTTATCAAATTGGACTATTTAGAGATTCTCATTATGCATCCATTATAAGAAAATTAACAAGCAAAAAAATAATATTTCACATAAGAAGTCGAATACTAGAAAAGCATTGGAGAAATCCACTCTATAAATCAAGATACAAAAAAATGCTAAAAAATCAGAAAGCAATAGTTCTAGACGAATCATTAATATCAGATCTTCACGAATTAATATCTAAAGAAAGTATCAAAATCCTTTCGAATGCAATTCCGAATGCAATTCCAGAAACAAAGTTTAAAAAAATAGTTAAAAAAAGATTAAAACAAAATTCTTTCAACATATTATTTTTTTCAAATATGGACAAAACAAAGGGGTGGACAATTCTTCTCAAAGTTTGCAAGATTTTAAAAAATAAAGGAATAAAATTTGAATGTAACTTTGCTGGAGCATGGCCATCTAGAAAGGAAGAAAAAGAATTCAAAGATTTTGTAACTCAAAACAATCTCAAAGAAGTTAAACATCTGGGAAAATTAAGTCCAACAGAAAGGAACAATCTAATGTCTAAATCGGATATTCTTGTTTATCCGACGACACTTGACACCTTTGGTCGCGTAATTGTAGAAGCAATGATGCTAGGTCTTCCAATAATAGCAAATGGGATAGCAGCAATCACAACTACAATTCAGCATGGCAAAACAGGCTTCGTCTTGAAAGAAAATTCTCCAGAAGAGATTGTATCATACATAGAAAAACTTCAAGATAAAAAACTAAGAAAAAAAATGGGGCTTGCGGGAAGAAAAAGATTTTTGAAAGAATATGAAATCAAAAAATACGAAAAGAAATTTTTGAAAATTATCAATTCTTAATCCAATATTTATACCAAGAATAAAACAAAAATAATCTGATTTTGTAATTATTGGTAACGATATTATTGTTAAGAAAAATTTCCTCCAAGTAAAATTTTTCCCACTCTTTAGATAAAACTCCGACATCAACCAATTCTTTCAAAATAGATTTCAACTCATTTTCATAAGATTTCCTTTGCATCCATTCTCCAATTGGAGGAGTAAATCCCTGTTTCTTTTTGTTAATTATTTCTCTAGGTAAAAATTTGGACACAATTTCTCTAAAGAAAGTTTTTTCTCCAAATAATGAGACCTTATATTTAGTAGGCAATTTCATAGAATACTCTATCAGTCTATAATCTAAGAATGGACAACGAACCTCCAGCGAATTAATCATCGAAGCTCTATCAACCTTTGTTAAAAAATTATCTGGCAAAGTATAAAAATAAATATCCATAAGTCGCACAGCCTCAACTAAATTCCCATTAGTTTTTGTAAGACATTTTTTCAACTGGGTAGACAAAAGTTCTCTAGCTATCTTAGGCTTATAATAACTTTTTCTAGCTTCAGAATAAAAAGATTCTTTAGAGAGTAGACTTAATCTGATACCCTCCTTTAATCTTTCAATAGGTAAGAGCATTAAGATTTTTCTAAAAAACCTAGGCAACTTTCTTAGAATTTCCATTTGGTAAGCCATTTTATATCGAGGATATCCCCCAAATATTTCATCACCACCGTCTCCACTTAAAGATACGGTTAACTTCTCCCTCGCAAATTTTGACAACATTCTCGAAGGGAACATGGAATAATCAGCAAAAGGCTCATCATAATAATAAAAAATATCTTTTAACATTTCCTGAAAATTTTTTTCTTTGAAATATTTATGATGATGATCCGTGCCGAGATGCTTCTCTAAAATATTTATTCTGGGAGTTTCGTCTAGAGACCCATCAAAACCAATAGAATAAGTATTGATATTTTTATTGAATTTTTTAGAATAATTAACAATCGTAGAAGAATCGAGTCCACCACTCAAAAAAGCCCCAAGAGGAACATCGGAAATCATCCTCAATTTTATAGAATCAGTCATTAGCTCATCAAATTCTTTTTTCAAGCTAGCTTTATCATTAACTGGATCAAAATCAGGCCAATCATAATATTTTTTCTTAGTCAACATTTTTTCATTCAAATCAAAAATCAAAGACTCTCTTTGTTCTAATTTTTGAATATTTTTATAAATAGAATAAGGAGCCGGTATAAACCCCAAAGAAAAATACAAGTCCACAGCATTTTGGTTTAACTCAATTTTTAGCTCATGTTTTAGTATTCCCTTTATTTCCGAAGAAAAAACGAATTTATTTTTATCAAAATAGTAATACAGGGGCTTTTTGCCAACCCTGTCTCGAGATAAAAATAAAATATTTTTTTGCGGATCAAAAATACAAAACGCCCACATCCCATTAAATCTATCAACACAACCCTCGCCCCACTCTAAGTATGCAGCAAGTATTACCTCCGTGTCAGAAGCCGATTTAAATTTATATCCCTTAGAGACTAACTCTTTTTTAATTTCCAAAAAATTATAAATTTCACCATTAAAAGTTATCGTAACATTTTTACCCCGATGAGAATGCGTCATAGGTTGAGTTGCATTCTCAGAGAGATCAATTATTGATAAACGCCTTTGTCCCAAGGAAAGTTTGCATTTTTTATCAAAAAATTCTCCTGACATATCAGGACCCCTATGGACAAGGGAGTCATTCATTTTCTTTAGAATAGATTTGTTTATAAAATTAAAGCCATTTATTCCGCACATAAAAAATTAAGAATTAAAGATTATTTAAGAGTATCTAGGGATTATCAAACTCTGCTACTAACAGCCACCCATAATTATCCTTAATCCATTGCTCAATATTTCTAGGAACCAAGGGCAGCATTTTAAAGCCCATATGAGTGACCGATATTTTAACATTCTTAAATCCAATTTTTTCTAATTCTCTTTTCAATTCCCTCGGAGTAAAATGCCTATGATAATATCCATCCGTATAAAAATCCTGAACCTTTTCCAAATCATAACCTCTGAATATTTTTCCTTTCAAAAAAAGCCAATTTAATCCATTAATATAATACCTTGCACTATTCTTATTGTATACCATAATCAACCCTCTTCCCCCTTTCTTAAGAACCCTTGAAACATTTTTGAACGCTTTAATCGTATTCTTAGAATGATGAAGAACCCCCCATGAAAAAACAAAATCAAAAGAACCATCCTTAAATGTCATTTTTTCTGCATCTTGATTCAATGCTCTAACCTTTACTCCTTGAGTTTCAGCATTTAATTTTGTAATTTCTATAGCTTGTTTTGTAATGTCCACCGCCGTCACATTTGCTCCAGACTTTGCAAACAAACAACTCCCAGCACCAGACCCACATCCAATTTCCAAAACCGACTTCCTTCGAAATTTAGTAAAATCAAAATTACCCAAGAATTTACTATTCAATAACTCTTTTTCTGCAAAAAGAAACTCTTTTTTCGTCTTGGGAATTCTTTCTTTATCTTCCCATTCTTGATAAGTCATAGGCAGAGATTCCCACCACAATCGATTTTTCTCCTGATCATTTTCCAATTTAGACAAATCGTCTATCCTTTTTTTGAAAACCCTTACTTTATTTTTCATGTTAAATAATGAGAATCTCCCTTTATTAAATTTTATAGTATTTAGAATCATTAAATTTTATAGCTCTAGTAAATAAACCATCAATTAATCCCCTGAAGTATTTTTTAAGAACAGTCAGTTTATTGGACTGCCTCAAAGAAATATAAATATTTTTAATATTTTTAATAAAAAATAAATTCATTATGAAGACAAAAAATTCCCTATTGGTTGCATGAATTCTTTCCAGCCAAATCATATTTCTAGTGGAGTAATATGCTTTAAAACCAGAAACTCTTCCAGACGATGCAGCCCCTTTGTGCCAAATTTTTGCAGCTGGATTAATGAAAAACTTATATCCAGATTTTTTTATTCTAAGTGCCAACTCTATTTCTTCGCCATAAGCGAAAAACTTTTCATTAAAAAATCCAGATTTTTTAACCATATCAGATCTGACTAGCCAACATGATGCCGATGTATAATCAACGCAAAAAGGAGCTTTCCGCAATTTAATTTGTTGCAGATCACGATCCCATGGTTCACCTCCGCCCTTCTTTAAATTAAATTTTCCTGGAGAGTCTGTTTCCCCAAGAACATTTTTATCATAGTAATTAAAAACCATAGGAGAAACTACCCCAATTTTATCATCACTCAACATAGTGTTAAGTAATTTTAACAAAAAATCTTTATCAACCACAGTGTCATTATTTAAAATCATAAAATATTCAAATCCAGAGCCTAAAGCCTTTTTAATCCCCAAATTATTACCCAAAGCAAACCCCAGATTGTTCTTATTTGATATAAATTCTATTTTTCTATTTTTTATTTGCTTGAGTTTCTTTATCGAATCATCATTAGACCCATTGTCTATTAAGAATATTTTATAATTCTTGAAATTATTCCTCTTGATGCTTTTTAGGCACTCAATCGTGTCTTCCGACCCATTCCAATTCAATATAATTATAGCTATCTTTTTACTCATCTCAATAGATACATGTTTTATTTTTTAAAGATATAGATTGCCATATGTCTAATATATTTGAATAGGCATGTTTCCAGAATATAAATTTTAATAAACCCAAATAAGTAGACAAAAACATGAAGCTAAATTTTATTTTGGATATCGACGGAGTGATGACAACAGGGCAATTCTTATATTCAAAAGATGGCAAGTCCCATAAAATTTTTGGATCCCATGATTCCGACGGACTAAAATTAATCAAAGACAAAGTTAATATTTTATTTATAACTGCAGATAAAAGAGGATTCCCTATTTCGAAAAAAAGAATTGAGGATATGGATCACCCTATAAAACTTATAACCGAACAAGATAGATATTCTTACATAAAAGAAAATTTTGGATTTGAAAATACTATATTCATGGGAGACGGCATCTTTGATGCACCATTACTAAAAGATTGTAAATTTGGCATTGCTCCTGCAAATGCAAGGATTGAAGCAAAAAAGACCGCCGACTTTGTAACTCCCTCTAAATCTGCAGAAGGCGCCGTTTGTGATGCATGTATAAAAGTGGATAGATTATTTTTTAGAAATTAAATTTATCACTCATATTATAATCTCCACATCCTTTACTCTCAAATAGTTTATCTAAATTGAGTTTTAGTAGACTTGTTTAATAATACCCCTCTGAATAATATAAAACTATATATAAGGAGAATCTTGGATAATTCAATGAGAGATAGTCCGATGAGAGTCATGTTCGTTTATCATAATCAAGTTGAAGATGGATTTATGCCCCAGGCCATTGCTGTCCTTGGGGGGATGATGAGAGATCATAACATAGAAACAAAATTATTTGATACAACACTTTATCGAGATAAAGACTCACACCTTGCTAGAACAGATAGAGAGCTTAGAGAAAGTCAGGCAAAAGGAGGATATCAGAAAGTTGAGGGGTTTGATCATACGAGAGAAGTGGTTGACTTAGCGGGTAAATTCTATGAAGAAGTAGAAAAATATAAACCAGATTTAATCGCTGCTACTTCAACTTCTTTTGAATTCGGATCCTTGACTAGATTCATTCTTCCTGCAAAAAGAGCTTTTGAGGTCCCAGTAATTGTTGGGGCTCGCATGCCACTGTAGTGCCATATGAAGCAATTCAAAATCCGGCGGTAGATTACGTTTGTGTAGGAGAAGGAGAAAGGCCCCTTTTGAGCTTAGTAAGGGGGTTGGAGGGAAATGTGGATACCTCAAAAATTCCCAACCTCGTTGTAAAAAAACAAGGAAGAATTATTACCAATTCTCGTTTCCCCATTCTTACAATGGATGAAACTCCAGATGCAGATTGGGATTTATTGGGAGAACTACATAGAATTCGCCCATTCGAAGGGAAATTAAAAAAATATGGTTGGTTTGAAACAAGTAGAGGATGTCCACACGAATGTAGTTATTGTATTAATTCAGCATTACACGGCATGGAGGCCCCCGGGGAAATTCAACCAGGAGATTATAGATTTTTTAGCCAAGATAAAATTATTAGTAGAATGGTGGCAAAGAAAGAGAGATATGGGTATGATCATGTCCAACTTATTGATGAAAATCTGGCCGCCAGGCCCCAAAGAGAACTAGAAAAACTTGCAGAGGCATTCAAAGAGAATGTTGGAGTCGGGTTTTTTACTCAGAGTCGTCCTGAGCAATTTATCGGGAGGTCAAAGAAGGCCAAAATCATGGCCGAAATGGGTTGTGAGATGGTTGCCATGGGAATGGAGTCTGGAAGTGAATCGTTGAGAAAAAATGTATTAAATAGACCGATGAAAGACGGGATAATTGAAGAGGCAGTGGACGCCTTAAGAAAAGAGGGGATAAAAGTTGCCGGTTATTATATAATGGGATTCCCTGGAGAAACAAGAGAAATGATAGAGGAAACAATTGCTTTGCATAAAAGAGTTCAACCAGATAGATTTTCTGTCAGATTTTTACATCCATTTCCTGGGACCACAATCAGGGAATTGTGTATCGAGAAAGGTTATCTATCACCGGATTTTGAATCCAGAAACCAGGACGCAAGCTTTTTTAAAGATCCAGTTTTAAATCTTCCCTCTCCTCCACATCCATCAAGAGAAGAATTATTTGAACTACAAGCAAAACTACAAAATAGCTAATTATTTCACAAAAATTCTCTTCTTATTTTTTCTTCAATACTTTTTGCATCTAATTCAAATTTTTTATAAAGATTTTCAAAGTAAATATATTAGTTTACCTCAATTATTTGAAAAATAAATCCTTCTGTCTTGCGTTTTTATAAAAATTGAGAGAAGTTCTTAGTATTCCTTCAATATCCAATCCATGTTTTTTGTATAAATCCTCTGGAGCTCCACTTTCACCAAACCCCTCGATTCCAATACTTTTCATAGGAACCCCAACGCCATTTTTAGCAATTATTTCGGAAACAATAGTGCCTAGTCCCCCTACTATTGAATGATCTTCCACCACCACAATACATCTGGATCTTTTGGCGTAATTAAGAATCGTTTCTTCATCGATTGGCTTCAGAGTGGAGATGCTAATCACCGATGATTCAACGCCCTCCTTGTGTAATTCTTCTGCAGCCATTAAAGAATTATATACGGTATCCCCACTTGCTATAAACGTTAAATCTCTGCCTTCCCTAAGTACTGTAGCTTTGTTAAATTCAAATTTATGTTCTTCAGGCAAGACCAAAGGGGAAGGAGTTCTTGATAATCTCAAATAAGCTAAATTGTTAGTCTTAAGTAAATAATCGGTTATTTGTTGCGCTTCTCGGGCATCTGCTGGCTGAAAAATTTCCATTCTAGGAATCCCCCTCATTACATTAATATCAGTAATTCCCATCTGTGTTTGCCCATCCTTTCCTATTGCTAACCCAGAATGAGTTCCTACGACTAAAGCACCCACATCGTTATATCCAAGAGAAACCAATATTTGCTCATAAGCCCTACTCGTAATAAAAGCTCCAAAACTTGGGATAACTGGTCTTAAGCCTTCAATTGCCACACCTCCAGCCATACTAATAGCATTCTGTTCTTGAATCCCAACTTCGCAAAACCTATCAGGAAACTTTTTTGCAAATTCATTTGTTTTTGTTGCTCCAGTTAAATCACAGCCAAAAACAATTATTCTTGGGTCATCGCCGTTTCTTAACAATGACTTACCAAAGCCATCTCTAGTAGCAACTCTATTTAATTCTTCCATTTTAATTCTTCCATTGCGATGGAATAATCCTCCTCGTCCAATAATTTACTATGCCATTTCCATGGTTCCCTTTCCATAAGCGAAACCCCCTTGCCCTTTGTGGTATCAGCAATTATTAACGATGGCTTTCCATTTCTTTGAGATATTTCTCTCGCATTTTCATAAGAGTTTAATATTTGGGAAATATCGTGACCATCAATACACTGGACATAAAATCCGAATTCGCTCAATATGCTTGGCAAATTTTCTAATGGCATTCTTTCTCCTATAAATCCTTCTAGTTGACATTTATTTTTATCAACAATTATAGTCAAATTATCCAATCCCAAATTCACAGAGGACATAAATGCTTCCCAATTTTGTCCCTCTTGGATTTCTCCATCTCCAAGTAAAACATATACCCTTCTATTTTCTTTCTTTTGTTTAATAGCATATGCAATTCCTGCAGCTAAAGATAGCCCTTGACCCAAAGATCCTGTGCTTGCATCAACTAGAGGTAAAGACTTTCTAACAGGATGACCTTGAAGTGGGCTACCCATTTTTCTCAACGTTAAAAGATCTTCTTGAGAAACATATTCAGGATTCAAAATTGAAATCGCAGAATATAAAGTAGGAGCCCCATGTCCCTTTGATAAAACGAAAATATCTCTTTTCGAGGAGTCGGAGATTTCAACAGAAGAATTCACAAGAGTTGCTCTCGAATCTCTTTCGTTAAGTTTCATCTCATGGAAAAAAAGAGTCGCAGCTATGTCCGCCCAAGACAAAGAGGAACCATAATGTCCAGACTTCGCCGTATAAATTGATGTTAATATCCCCCTTCTTATTCCTTTTGCAATCTCTTTTAGTGAGCCAGTTACGTTTTTGTCTGTACTATTTTCCATTTTAATTTTTTGAGTTAATCTCTTCAATTTTAGATAATAAAGTTCCAGTTACTATATGACTAATACTTAGAAGAGAATCTTCATAATGAAAGTTACCTTCGTTCTCACCTGTCTGCCCTGGAAATTTTGAATTAGCAAGAATTTTAACACACAAATCACTTAAATTTTCGATATCGCTATTTTCCTTTCTTGTAATACTCAATGTTTTTGATTGATGGGCCCTTGCTACTTTAAACGCTCTTAATATATCAGGAGAAGCTCCACTGCCAGTAAAACCAATAAGCATATCGTCTCTCCCAATTCTAAAATTTCTAAGCTGTTGCTCAAATATTTTGTTAGTTCCATAGTCATTAGCATACCCAGAAATTTCTGAACCTGAGCCAACAAGATTTACCACTCTAAATCTTTTTACACCTTCAAACTTTGGTTTAGATTTATCTTCTCCAACAAAGGGATGTATACCAATATCACAACCGAAGTTTCCCAGCAAAGAAGCATTGGAGCCATTCCCACATAAATACAAAGAACCTCCATTAAAATAAGTTTCCTCTATCATTTTCCCCATTCTAGAAATATCCTTTACTGGAAGACTAGCTAAGCATTCTTTTGCCTCTTCTAAATATAAATCAACTAATTTGCTATCAGGCATAGATATTTCCTTTGAGCTTTCCCCACAATCGTAAATTCGTTGAACTCTTTTTGCAAGAAGACCAGTAATTACATGAATAGCGGACATCACCGAATCTTCGTAATGAAAGCAGTTATTATTTTTACCAGTTTGTCCTGGAAAAGAGGAGTCACCCTGAATTGCGACACACAAATCAGCTAAATCTCTTGCCTTGCCCCCATTTCCCTTTGTCATGGCAAGAGTCTTGGCAAGATGTTTTTTTGCTGTCTCAAAGGCATATAGAACATTTTCAGTGTTTCCACTACCCGTAAAGCCTACTGCTAGGTCGTTTTCTCCTATCCTATGAGCTTCCAATTGGTTCCCAAAAACATATCCAAATCCAAAATCATTAGCTATCCCAGTTATATCTGCCACCGAAGATGTTAAGTCAAAGGTCCTCAGTCTTTTTACTTTCTCCGGGAGAGGACTTTTATCCTTCCCTAAAAATGGATGATTTGATAAATAAAGAGCCAAGCATTCTGCATAAGAGACCCCCCCCCGTTCCCACAGGTAAAAACGGTTCCATCATTAAAGTAAGTGTTTGCCACCAAGCCAGCAGCATCGATAACTTGATCTTTTGGAAAATTATCTAAAACAGCTCCTCTTTCTTTAATATACAATTTAACCAAATCACTTGTTCTATCCCCCTCCATATTAATTTCCCCCTCCATGCTCCGAAGCTATTCTCCCAGATGTTCTCCCTGTATCGTCCTGAATCCTTATTACGTCGTCTAGCTGAGAAGTAGAAACTTCGTAGGCCAAATAATTTGTTTTTGCAATTACTCTATGCACCGTGCCAGGTTCAGACGTCCAGTGATCTCCAGGTTCCATAGTTTTCTTGAATTTATCAAAATCTACGCCCCTTGAAGATGCTTGAACCTCATCTTCAGAAGCACTTGGATTAAGCTTGTACCCTTCGATTACAGTTGCTTCTCCTGATTCTAAACAGTTTGTTTCCAACTTTTTTCTGTGAAATTGCAAGCTTGATTGATTCCCCCGATTCATTCCTATTTGTTTAAGCACATGATAGTCTCTAAACCAACTCACCCACAATTCATGTCCCCACGGCTTGTCTACTCTTTTTGGACTTTCAACTATTCTATAATCTAATAACTCCACCTCTCTTCTTCCTTTGCCATCGTCTATAATTTCAACTATTGGTTTGCCCGGACTTACTCCCGAAGAAACTGTATATGCAACCATTCCCTCGTCACCAGTTACTCTATAAGAAACCCCCGGCACAACAATAAAACCCTGCCCTTCTTGAACTTCAATATCTCTTGCCCCGCTTTTAGAATCCACCGACAAGAGTGCTCTGCCTTTATGTACGAAAGTCGTTGAGAGTTCAGTTGCTAATTCTAAATCACCAGCCGGCGCACCATTTCCCTGTAATCTTTCAAATCGATAGCAAGGCGTTTCATCAATTAGTTGTCTGTTCATTTTGAGTAACAATCCCCATGTTTTTTAATTTATAAATATTATTATCTTTCAGTTCCTTAAAGAGACTGTATTTTCCCAAGTAATAAAGGAATTTATTGTACGGAGAATGGTGAAGTGGTGCGATATTTAGAAAGGTTATGGCACTCAAAATTTTTACTTTATCTAAATCGTAATCATTGTCAACAATAAATTTTTCAAACAAATCTTTATATTCAACTAAATTATTTTTCAATAAGAAATCGTACGTTATCATATCTCCATCCTCTTTTATTTCAAATTGATTATTTCTAATAATCTCATGGGTGACTATTAGTGCATGATGTAGCTTTGTAAAATCATAATATATATCTCCATAATCTATGTTCCCTGCAAAATTATGTCTCCAATCAATTAATTGAAACCCCTTGTTGCATATTAAAATATTTTCTGGCTGAAAGTCTCCATGGAAATTTACCGGAACCCCCTTAGAGAGATTTTCCCAATCAATTCTTGACAATAATTCTTTTAAAGAAGGAACCTTCTCTCCATTAATTATTTCTTCTCTGTCCTTAATGTCCCCATTTTTATAAAACATTTCAACCCTTTCGTAAGTTTTATCTTTATAGAACTTTTTGCAAAGATTATTGAACTCCTCTTTTTCAACTATTTCCAAAGGTTCCCATATTTCATTTTTACATGAATCTAATAATTCTCTAAAAATTGAAACATTATTTATTTTAGCAAGAGTTTTCCCATCTATAAAATCATAAGCATAAAAATTTGAAGTTGCATCGACTAATTCTGGAACAAGAACCTTAAGTCTTTTCGATCTTTCAACCCTTTGTTTTACAATTTCTTCCTCCTTAAAATATTTTATTACCCTTCCATTTTCAAAATAAATAAATTCATCGGGTTTTACTATAACCTTATTTTTCTCAAAAAATCTATTTGCAAGATTATATCCTCCTTCAGTTCCTATCCAAAAATAATTAAAAAAAGGAATAGGTTCAAGTTTGCAATTAATTAGACTTGAAAGTCCGTTTGAAACCTGTAATTTTTTATCTATTAAATTTTGATTTCTTTCAAATCCTTCCCAAAATTCTTCATAATCCTGAATACCTGCTATCCCTATGAAAGCATTGTTAAGAATTGTTCTATAATTTTTGCAAGTTTTTAGTAATGTTGGCATATACACTTTATCATAAAGTTTTGTTACTCGCTCATTCTCTACCTCCGCCATACAGTAATTTGTTGAATCTGAAACAGTAGTTACCCCCATCCAATTTTTTGAAGGTTCTGGGACCGACCCCGAAACAATTGTATCCCCTGATGTGAAAATAAATGGACATTGCAAATGATCCTTACACATTAAAAGAGATTTTCCAGGACCGGATCCCATACTCAAATAATCTGGAATTTCAACAATAGTTATTTTACGATCATAATGCGCTATATTCAAGAAGTCTCTTATTAAATTAGACTTATATCCTACAGCAATTACTATTTCAACTTCTTAAGGAAATTTTTCTATAATTTTACTTATTGCAGAAGTTGTCCCAATTGGAAGAAGAGTAACCGGAAAATCCTTAGCATAACTCACCCTATCATTTTTCCCTGCAGCCAAAATACATACTTTATACTCCATCTTTTATAATTTATGTTTAAATAGAAGATTTAGTATTTAAGGTTGCTGTTTACTTAACGATAATTTTATAAAGTTTAGCTACTTTATCCGCTTATGAATGCTAAGTCAAATTTTCAATGCAAAAAATGTGTTTACTGTAGCTCTGAAAAGATTTTTTTTGTACAATTAAGAAAAAATAAATCTACTAACAAAGAAGTATATTATTGTGAAATTTGTGAACGAAAATTTACTCCAGATGACGGGTTTAAAAAATTTAGACATCCGCCATTCATAATAAAAACCGCCATGAGATCAGTCAAGGACAATTATAGCCTTGGACAAATTACCAACAGTTTAAATCAAAATTTTGGAGTGAAGGTTTCTCGAAAGACAATTCTTGATTGGAAAAGAAAGTTTTTAAACCAAGGAAATTAAAAATTATTATGGATTACAAAGTTTGCATACTTGCTGCTGGCGTTGGGAGCAGGATGGGAGAGTTTAGTGAAAATTTAAATAAAGTTTTATTACCGCTAAAAGGAAAACCAGCAATATGTCATATAATTGAAAAATTTTCGGAAGACATCGAAATTGTAATTGCAGTAGGATATAAAAAAAAATCCCTTGTTTGCTATCTTAAAAATGCCTACCCCAATCGTAAATTAACTTTTGTTTCGGTTGACCCATATTTAGGAGAGGGTTCTGGCCCAGGGTTTTCTCTTTTCTCATGCAAAGATCATCTGCAATGCCCATTTATACATGTGGCTGGAGATACCTTGGTAAAAGAAAATATTGACGTTCCAGATTTAAACTGGATCGGGGTTTCTGAAATTGAAGATACTCAGAGGTTTTGTTCGGTAAAAACCGAGAAAGATAGAGTTGTTAGAATTGATGATAAAATTAAAACAAATAATAAATATGCCTACATTGGACTCATAGGGATTTGGGATTGGGAAGCCTTCTGGGATTCTTTAGGAAATAATTCAAAGGTTATCGACGGTGAAATTCAGGTTTCGAATGGGATAAATGTTCTTTTAAATAAAAATCTCTCGATTAAAAAATTTACATGGTTTGACACCGGAACTCCCAACGCATACGAACACGCTCAAAAAAATTATCCAAATGGCGAAGGCTATTCTGGGGAATAATTATTCTTCAAGAAATCTAGCTATAAATTCTGGGAGCAACTTTTCTCCAGTGTAAATTTCAAATTGCCTTTCTGCCTGATGGATTGTCATAGTTTTTCCTGTTATTGTAACCAACCCACTTTCCTCTGCCTTATTAATTAATCTCGTTTTATTTGAGGCCACGACGTCCATAACGGCGCCATATTCTTGGATAGTACTTTCATCCACGGGACATGTCGTATCATCCCTCATTCCAATTGATGTAGCGTTTATTAAAAGATGCCCAGAGGCTTTATTCCTCTGTTCCCATAGTAAGTAACGACAACCTAAGCTTTCTGACAGACTTTGCGCAGTGCCCAATGTCCTATTCGAAACAACTAATTCCCCACCGAGATCTTTTACAGCTCTGCCAACTGCACGAGCAACTCCACCTGCACCAAGCATTAAAACTCTTTTTCCTTCAAGCGTTCCAACCTTTGACTCTATTGCAGTTTTTGCCCCAAAATAATCTGTATTATAACCCCTTAATCTTCCTCCTCCAAGATTAAGAATCGTATTACAAGCTCCAGTAGATTTAGCAGAAAGATCGAGCTCATCTAAATAATCCATCACAGCAATTTTATGAGGCATCGAAACACTACATCCCTTAATATTTCTTCTAACTAAATCCACCACCACTTCTAACTCCTCTCTCTTGACTTCCATGGGCAAATAGATTTGATTAAGGCCCATCGCCTCATATCCCTGATTATGAAACCTAACCCCAAAAGCTCCAGGTCTCTCCGCTATTGAAATACATTTTACGGTATCTTTGTTGATTTTCATTTTGATTTAACTATTTGAAGCCACCAAATAATTGGCAAAACAATCTGCAAAAAAAGGTGTTGCCCTAAAAGAGCTTCCTTCATGCAATATCTCTTTACCTCCTCCAAGCCTCTTTAATTCTGAGTCCGAAGAAAGAAAAACAGAGGAGTGCTCAACCCTATCTTTTGCTTTTTCCCAACACGCTCTGATTTCCTCAAACGAAGACGTTGTTTTAATTGAATATAACACATTTATACCCCCGGTGTCTCTATTGTCCATGAACCCTAGTAATCTAAGATTGTCCCGAGATGTATCAATTTCCCTTCCCAATTCTTCATAAAATTCCCTAGACATATATGGAAGCACACTTCGACTTTGGTCATATCCGAAATCAACATGCCCTCCTGGAAAACAATCTACCGTCCCATTTTCAACATCGCCCCCCCTGATTCCTAATACTGGCCGACCAGTCTTTTCAAATATTATAGAACCGACAGTTAATGGAGCTACTCTTCTTGGAAGCGTTTGGTCACCTCGATATGCTAAATCCGCTCTATATGGATGTATCGGAGAAACATCGAAGGTTACATCCCCCGTCCCATTTTGATAAATACCAGCGACATCTAAAATCATTCCAGGAAATCCCATCCTCCAAATAGTCCCATCTCCCACCTTCTCCTTTAATGAAGATCCTGCCTGTACTAACTCACAAGACAACTTTCCCAAATCTACCGTTCTTAATTCATCTATACTTTCAATGCCCCTTAAGTGTTGTGGTATTGAATGATTTAAGACGATATTTTTCGGTTCTTGAATAAATAGACTATAATCCGACCTAACCATAAAATGAAGCATGAGTAAGGGTATTTAAAAATTATTGTCATGAACTACTAGCAGATCCACTACACACAGCCCATTAAAGTACAATTAACTTTATAAAATAGATGAGGATAGATATCCTATGAAAAGAGATATCTCAAATCACATATCTAGAAGAGCTGAGTGTCCTGCCTGTTCTTCGAAAAATCTTTCAGATGCCATCCCTCCTCACGTAAATATAAAAATGCCAGTTTTACCAATATGTGTTGATACTCCCAGAGAAGATGATGATTTTGCACCAATTAATATTTGTATTTGTGAAGATTGCGGGCTTATAACATTAAAAGAAATTATAGATCCAGAAATATTATATGAAACATTTCATGCTGAAGGAATTGGAAAGCTTTGGGAAGGACAATATAACCATCTTTTTGAGCTCATTAAAAAACATCACAAAAAAGGTCGTCTGTTAGAAATTGGCGCAGGACCGGGGAACATCGTTTCATTATTGTTGAAACACTATGATTCTGGCATTGAAGTTTTTGATCCCTTATATTTTGGGCCACGAGAAGGAATTGTTGTTCACGAGAAACTTTTTACTGGAGAAACAGCGAAAGAGTTGGAAGGAGAATTTGACACTATAGTTTCCTGTCATACACTCGAACATTTTCTTAAATTTGGAGAATATTTCAAAAATTCATGGAAGGCTCTTAAGAAAGGAGGACTATTAATAACAACCATACCAAATCAGGAGTATAATTTTACAAAAGGACTGGCGAACGTTATAAATTTTGAACATACTTCTTGTTGCACCAATCTTCATTGGATTGACCTACACACAAAACACGGGTTCAAAGTAAAAGAAGTTTCTTTTTACATAGATTATTCCATTCAGATTGTAGCGGAAAAAGTAGATACACCTCCTTATTTTGAGCTTAGCAATATGAAAGATTATACTCTAAAAATGGTAGAACAATACGGGAAGAGCGTCGAGGAAAGAATAAGGAAGGTTAAATTGTTCGCAAAACAAGATAAAGAAAATTGGTTATTTGGAGCTAGTCTTTTTGCTCATCCTTTATTCGCATATGGATTAGATGAAAAAATATTTGAAGGAGTCTTAGATAATAGTTCATTAAAACAAAATAAGAGACTTTATGGTACAGACCTTCTATGTAGAAAACCAGAAGAAATTATTAAAGAAGGTGAAAATCTTAGAATTTTCTTAAATGTTGGTCAATTCAATAAAGAAGTATTCGACCAAATCCAACAATTGAATCCCGAGACCGAGTGTGTATTTTTGTAATCTATATTATATAAACAAATAAACATATTTATAAAGAATTAGAAATACAGACAATAATGAACAAAAAACTTATCACATTTTTGAAACAATATCCAAGAATTTTTAGAATCGCCAAAGAGACATATATATATGGTTATTTAAAATTGAAAAGGATTGAAAAGATTCCTAAGAGAATAAAATTTAAAATTACAAAGAACAATGATATTGTCGAAAAAATATTGCTTGATTATCCGATGATTTTATCAGGGATGGTTTCAGAAAACCACGTAAGGGTTGTTTTAACTAATTTAAAAAAAGTATTAGATGAAGACATCAGAGGAGATATAGTTGAATTAGGTTGCAATATTGGAACAACCTCATTATTTATTCAAAAATTACTCAATCATTACAAATCTGAAAAAAGATTCCACGTTTACGACTCTTTTGAGGGGTTGCCAGAAAGAGATAATAAAGATAAAGATAATGTTAAATCTCAATACAAAAAAGGATCTTGCAAAACAGGAAAAGAAACTCTTATTGACAATTTTAAATCTGCAAAATTAAAATTACCAATAATTCATACTGGATGGTTTGGCAAAATACCAGATAAGGAATATCCAGAAAAGATAGCTTTTGCATTTTTTGATGGAGATTTTTATAGTTCAATTCTTGATAGCTTCGATAAAGTTTATCCAAAAATGACTACAAACTCCAGAACAACAATTCACGACTATCAATGGGAGTTTTTACCAGGAGTAGAGCAAGCGTGCATAGATTTTTTAAAAGATAAGCCCGAAAAAGGAACTATTGTGAACAACGACCGCATAGGTATAATGATAAAAAAATAGTTTTTTAGTGAGAATAAATCAAGATAATAATTTGGGCTCATCAAAGCTATATTCTAATAACAGTAGAAATCTTCCTCTGCAAAATTATTCAATTCAATTCTATAATCATCTCTTATGCTTTTTACTAATTTAGGAAGCTCTTTTTTATCTTCTGATTTATGATAAGCACTAAAAGAAAGGATGGGTTTAAATTTTTTTATTGTTTCTTCTGCTCCCATTAAGACACTAGATTCAAACCCTTCCGTATCTATTTTAATAAAATCAATAACTCCAAAATCGCAATCGTCAACAGCAACCATTTCAACCGGTTCATTATCCCATCCATCAGCACCTATAAATTCTTCACTTACTCTACTCCCACCATCACCCATATATCTTGAAGAAACTTTGCCTGTGTAGTTTTTGTCAGCCAATGCTTTTCTAAAGAGTTCTATTTTATCTTGAGCCTGATTAAGTTTTATACTCCTTCCCATATTTTTATTAGAAGAGGTTACTGGTTCAAACGCATAAACTTTCTTTGCTCCAAGAAATACACAAAACAAACTGAATGTTCCCTTATTTGCACCAACATCTATAACTATCTTGCCCTTAATCGTTTTTTTTGATATGTTATATTGATTAGCATATATCACATCATGTATATCCATCAATATATCAATAGTTTTTATGCCCCCCGTGTCAAAAATTAAATTTTTCTTATCGTCAAAAACTACCTCAACAAAAAGAATATCTTTATCTAGAATTTTATTTATATAAGGAACAAGTTCATATTGCATTTCTGGAGTAATACTAAGTTTCCCAACGGATTTCCTAATTATCCCAATAATCAAGATTTTGAGCATATTAAATTTATTAAGACCACTCCAATTAGCTTTTAAAATTGATTTAATGCAATTATATTTCAAACTTTCAAAAATTTTATTTATTTGTAATTGTTTAACAATAAAAGTTTTTTTCTTTGTAGTAAATTTTATCTCTTTAATATCCATTTTGTATTATATCCATTTTTTAATCATTTGGTTATTTAAACTTTCTATTTCTTTAGAAACTCTTTTCTCAAATTAAAGAAAACAACTCTACGTGCCTTTGAAATAAGCTTATTACCTCTCAAAAACCTCATCATTTCATAAGGAAGATAATTACCCGACAAAAGTCTAGTCTTAAATCTATACCAAGTACCTTTATCCTCTATTAGTTCACGAGGATTCCTCATATTTTTACTAATCTCTTTCATTTTTTTATCTATTTCCTTTTTATCTAAGCCGGGATTTATATCAATTTTTGAAATTCTTTTTTTCCAAAATAAAGGAATATCTTTTATTGAAAGTTTCAAATCAGTTCCATTAGCATCTTCAAATCTGTATTTTTCTATTAAAGGATTTATATTCACCCAACCCTCTTTATAATCATCGTAACCATATCTTATTCTTATCTTATTTTCAAAAAATCCATTAGGAATAAATAATGGCGGGAAAACTTCTGTAGGGACAGGGAATTCTCCACCTTTGGTATGACTATACCCATCAAAATGTTCACAAATTGGATTTTTTGGGATAAGAAGTATGTGATTTACTCTTTTCTTTCTCTGTTTTTCATTTCTCCATATTTCCTCAATTCTCTTAAAAATCTCTTCTCCATAATCTTCGGAAAAAACCATTTGATTAATCAATTTTTTATTAAGTATTTGTAAAGATTGTCCAAAAACCTCTCTGAGGGACACTATAAAATGATATTCTGATTCGTCTATGATTTTTGGTTTCAATACCATGCATTTATAGTAAGGAGATTTCCGATCACCCATCCTATACACTTCCAAAAAATGAGAATAAGCAACTGAAACATATCCATGCCTTTTCGCAATTTCTTTAGCGCTTTTCAAACAAAAATTTAAAGTTTTTTTATCAGGAGCGATAAAAGGATGATCATTATTACCGGCATAAAATACAAAGTCACCCTTAAGCTTATTGATAAATCTAATTCTTTCTTGAAATTTCTTTTGATTATCACTTCTTCCATAGAAAATATGTGCCCTTGGCCAAAGTTTTTTCACAAATTGTTCAAACTCTTTTTTCTTATGAATCAGATCCTCTCCAAGTTCATACACAATAACAACCTCATCCCATTCTATTTCCGCATAACTTGCCAAAGTGTACGACGTGACATCATATCTATCTTTCGTAGAGTACGCCTTACAGGAGCCCCTTATCATACCCTGTTCAGTACGCATGTCATCCAATAAATTATAGACCCCGCCAGCCAGCGGAGTATTCGTTATTAAATTATCAAAATAAAGTATCATTGTATAGTCCATATTTGATATCATTTAAAACTATTTCTATTCAATAATATAACAATTATCTACCCTCGTTCTCACTATTCTTCAAAACAAAAATATCTATTCTCGTAAAAATTTATATACCTTCTCATACAGTAAAATATATGGCACTATTCAAAAGTTTAAATACAAAATTTTTAATCCTAATATCTAAAATTAAAAAAAGCATAAACCCACACACACTTACAAGAGACGATCCATTATATAAAAAATATGATATAGGTGAGTTTACTTATGGGGCACCAAGAATAATGGAATACAGCTCAAACAACAAATTAAAAATTGGCAAATTTTGTTCTATTGCAGAAGGTGTCAATATCTTTCTTGGGGGAGAGCATAAGGTCCAGAAAATTTCAACATATCCATTTAAAGAAATGTTAGAAATTGGGGAATCTCCAACAGAATTCTCAAGAGGAGATGTTATAATCGGAAATGATGTTTGGATTGGATATGGCGCAACAATTTTATCTGGTGTAACTATTGGAGACGGCTCAATTGTAGGGGCCAGGGCAGTGGTTTCCAAACCAGTCCCTCCATATTCTATAGTCGTCGGAAACCCGGGAAATATAATAAAAAAAAGATTCAACGACAAAACAATAAAAGTTTTAACAGAAGTGCAATGGTGGAACTGGGGTATTGACAAAATCAAAAAAAAAATTAATTTATTCGCAGATAACCCAGAAAAAAACTTAGACAAAATCAAAAAATTATAGTAATTACTTAAGAAAAAACAATTTCTTTAAAAAAACCTTCAGTAAAATTTTATTAAAAAACTTCCTTGAGTCAGTAGAATTAACTCTCACCTCTCTTGGATGTATTAAGGGGAATTCTAATTCATATTTTTTTAAACAATAAAATCGGTTATCTATAAAATTACCAGAAGTATGTGTAGAGTCTGGCATAAAGCCAATATTTTCTATAAGGTTAACTTTCGGTTTTATACACAATCCTCCATTTCTAAAATGTAAGTATCCAAATGAATGATCCCATGAGCCAATCCTTCCTAATAGTCCATCTCTAAATGCCTTTCTCACCCAAATTCTTTCAATTGGATTCTTAAATATTTTTTCAAATCGATCAGTTTTTCTATCTTCTAAATAGTCCTTCATATTTTTGTCTTGGGCAAACCATCTATCTTTCCAAGATGCCCATCCTGTAGGATTAAAATATTTTGAGAAATAATAAGAATCTTTCGTTTTAAATTTTCCCAGAAAATTATAACCATTTATACTAACTACTTTAGTATTTTTTTCGTACTTATCTAACATTTCTTCTGAAAATCGAAAAAAACTTTTACTTGGCACACAATCATCCTCTAGAATTATACCCTTTTTTACATTATTAAAAAACCAATCAACTGCGGAAGAAACACCCATCTTGCAGCCAAGGTTTTTATCCAGAAACCTCGTTTCTACCTTACAATCCCAATTTATATTTTTCAAAATATATTTTCTAACAGCATCCGTTTTCTTTTTTTCCTTTTTTGTTCTCGGCCCATCAGCCGCAATAAATATTTTTTTCGGTTTTTGTGTCGCAATCAAAGAAAATGTTTTTCTTACAACAGCCGGTCTATTGAAGACAACATATAATATGGGCGTTTCGAATTGCTTTTCCATGAAAAATAATAACGAATCACTTTTTTATATTTATGCAGACCCAGATAATAACAGGATATCAGCAATACTTAAAAAGAAGAAAACATCTTTTATTTTATTCTAAAAGGTAAATTTACTTTAATGCTTCCCTATATATCCTTTCAAGTTTTTCATTACTTTTTTTTACTGAAAATTTCCCATTCTCAATTTCATTTAAACAATTAATTGACATCTTCTCTCTCATATGTTTATTTTTTATTAACTTTTCTGCCTTTAATATAACATCTTTTAAAATATCTTCGTGGCACAGGTTCTCGAAATCCTCCACCTTCACAACATCACCCAAATTCGAATTTACCACAAACCCCATTTTCCCATCATGTATAATCTCTTCTCTAGACTGTCCCTTTACACAAACAACCGGCAAACCAAAACTCATTGCTTCTGTCAGCGGAAATCCAAAAGTGTCTGTAAAAGACGGATAAATGAAAATATCCGCCGAAGGATAAATTTCTTTAAACAACTTATCTTGCGGCATCATACTCATAAATTTTATTTTTTTATTACTAGAATATTTATTTAAAATCTCTACCGGAACATCCGAAACAACAATCCCTTCAACATTATTATATTTTTTTGTTAATTGGTCTATAGCCTCGGTAGCATAAAATCCTCCTTTAAAATAAAAACTTCTAGATACAAACAATAGTTTTATTTTTTTTGACCGAATTTTCTGAAATGATTGTGTCGGAATTCCAGGATAAACTACTTCAACTTTATCTCTAACATTAGGAAACATTTCTACAATATCGTCTCGTACCCAATTTGTCCAAGCTATAATTTTTTTACAATTAACAGAATCTAAATATTTTGAAACCGTTTTTTTATTTCGTTGACTTACTACATCTGGCGCCGCCCAAAATTGTTTCGCATATTCCATACTGCAAATCCATGGATGATTATTAAAACTCATACAATGAGCGCAATGTATCAAATCATATTTTTCTGCATTTCTAGTATAATGTAAATTTGGCATTGACGGGTATACGGTTCTAATTAAATTTTTTATATACCCCTTCAATTTATAATAAAAATTTTTTTTAGCCCTAGATTGAATTAAATCAGAGCTTTGTAAATTAGTATATTTTATTCCAGAGGGAGGAGATTCTCTCAGGAATTTATAATACGGGGAGTCGGAAATTTTCCAAGGCTTTTGTATGTATACACTTATTCTCTCTTTTCCCATATGCCCTCAACAATATGATAACCTGGAATTTTTATCGCCAATCCAAACTTTGGCATTACAACAGGGTAGGTTATACATTTTAATAATTTAAAATCCTTCTTAAATAAATCCAAAAATTCATCCTTATTCCTATACTCTCTTTCATGAGTTGGATCCAAAACAAACTTCCCATTATTCCTATATTGATAAATAGCCCACGGTTTTTTTATAACAGAAGAACAATATAGTATACCATCTTTTTTCAAGAGCCTACTCATTTCTTGCACCATTTCTTTATCAGACGAAACATGTTCAATCACCTGTGAAGCATGAACAAAATCAAATTTCTTCTTTAACTCAGTATTGCAGACATCTTTTACGTAGAACTTATCTTCAGGAAACCTTTTTTTCAAGCCACCAATCCTCCTCGGAGAAATATCGACCCCAGTAACATCTAACTCAGGAAATTCTTTCTTTGTCGCACAAATTAATATTCCGTCACCACAACCCAAATCAATCATTGACTTTATGTCATTCTTATCTAATATCCCTCTTATTCTCGGAGGAACTTTCGGGGCAACTACTTTCTGCACATATTTTTCAGAGTAATCCCTATTATTATTCAAAACCATTTGATCCTTTTTCATGCCTATCAAAAGAATAAATCTCTTTTAAATTTATATGAGCTCAATTCTTCATGATCCAAGAATCAATTAAAACCCAAATCTTCAACCAAAGAAGGTTCAATCTCTAGCTCAACGGTCCCAGTAGATGTAACCGAAGACGAAAATTCCAAATCATCCATAGCTCCATATATTCTTCCACCCAAGGACTCCTTGAACTCTTCAACAATATTAATATCTCCAGGAATATTTTCAGTGTTCCAAATCTTAATAGGCCCCCTAAATCCTTGATAAATGATAAAATCGCCCAAGGCAACCCCCTGACTTCTTAAACTTGCAACAACAGGATTCTCTTCAGTATGCACAAGCTCAAGAGTTTCATAGTTTCCAAAGGGATCATCCATTAAATATAACTGTGCGAATAAGCTCTTAGAGACCTTCTGAGAAAGATAAATTGCAGCGCCCAGCTGATTAATACCCTGTCCATCAAAAGCTGGAACAACATCCACAATCACATCAAGACCACTTCCAAAATCAACAATCTCCCCATTAATATAGATATATCTCACGGGAATTCGAATCTGAATATTGTTGTAAATATAAATTGCATCAGGTTGTCTCAAGGAATTATCCTCTAAGCTCATAACAATCCCAACAACTGCTGCTTTCCCAGCAGGTAAAAATATATTCTTACTTCCGTCATTATAAATGATATCCTCAAACAAATAAGAACCCCCAGAAAAAACAATCATGGTTCCATTGGCTGTCTCTCTAGTCTGCTTAGGGTCATTCATCATTATAGGGATTGCAGAATATCTATCATAAGATTCTTCCCCCTCACCACCACCAATTTTAGAGTAAGCAGGATACTTGCCCAAGTCAGTCTGATCAATTAATAGATAATCAATATCCATCGTCTTAAAAAAACTAAGAGCCGTTTCGGGATAAGGCGTAGTTAAGACATACCTCCCAATTTTATGATTACCCCCATAAATTCCTTGAAAGTGGCCACCATCAGCAACGGTAGCTCTCTGCCCTAGCGTTTCAACCCAATAACCATAATCCCACCAATGAGAAAAAACAGCATCATCATTCGTACTATTCCGAACCCACTCCATCGCACCTTGCCACTGTGTATTCGCCGAGGGACCAGTATATTTAGCTTGATTTGAAATCATAACATATGAAGAATTAATAACTAGCACTGACAAAATAAGTGAAGCAATCAAGCCTCCAGTAATTATAACTCGGATTATTTCATCCCCGCTCTTTTTCCGCCAATATCTAAACATCGTAATTACAGCATAACTTGCAGAAATACACATAAATGGAGCAATAGCAAAAAACAATCGAGTCGTGGATCTCCCCGTAACAAGCACAACAATCATCCAAGAAAACATAACAATAACAAGTGGGTCCACTTTTATCTCTTTATTAAAATAGTTCTTCAAAAAAGCATATGCGAAAAAAGCAAGTCCACCCAAATAAGCCAATCCACTTAAGCTAAAAATTCCATTTCCATTTAAAATTGAAGTAGAAGAAATTCGACTAAACAAAACACCAAAGGCCATAGCTAAAAATCCAGCCGATAATAAAATTCTACCCTTTCTAGAAGAAAGATATTTAGAAAACTCAACTGCCAATAAAATTATTCCCAACACAAATAAGAAAAACAAAATTCCTCCGGACCCAGCTATCCAATCAGTTAAATATGGCTGAGCATTTTCCGCAACCGTAGTATCTAACCTACCTGCTCCCCAAAGAGGATTCAAAAGACGATTCAAAACCTGCCATAACAGAGTAAAAAAGTTCTTTCCTATTAATGGAAGCAAAGCAAAGCTAGCTATAATCAATGCTCCAAGCGTATAGAAAACACGATATCTTTTATTATAATTTTTTATTTTTATCTTGTTCTCGGCAAAAATTAAAATCCTATCTAAAATAATAAAACCCAAGGTCGCCAAAGTTATGATGCCAGTAGAACTCGTAATCCTTCCAATAGTCCCATTAATACCAAGGCCCAATATAGCAGTAAAGACAATACTCGCGAGTAACCAAGCGACATAAAACAAAATCCCAACATCACCCATTACGTCTTCACGATCCTTTAATTTAAGGACCCAGAATAATAAAAATCCAATTGGAATAATCATAAAGATAAAGGCACTAACTCCTCCCCATGTAGCAACAGTTAAGGCAGTCAACAACCCAAGAGCAATCCCACAAAGGCCACCCTGCAAAAATTTCCTCTTATCTATTCCATCAAGATATTTCAACGATAAAGTATAGACCAGCAGTGTTCCAAAAAACGCAATCATTCCAATTGCCTCATGGTCAGAGAATCCAGCCATAGTACGATACAAGTACGAAGGAATAACCGCCAAGAGCATCGAGGCCAAAATTCCCGCAAACTTAGACTTTGTTAAAGCATAAGCCAAAAAGAAGAAGATGGCCAACCCAATTCCATAAAAGAAAACAGGGGAAAAAATATCAACAGACTGTAAACTATAATCCCCAAAATTATTCGCAATTTTCCACATTCCAACAACAACTCTAGGCATTATTTCAAGATGCCATGGAGTGTTAAAACCAGGCCCCCTCATCTCATCAAATGCAGACAGGTTCCCATCAGTCTCTACAATCGTCTCAGCGACTCTCAAAAAATAATAAGGATCAAGCGCTAAAGGAATCTTCTCTCCAGTCGTCGAATCAGTCAACAAATCCCAATTAGAAAGTCTAATAGAAGAACTAATAAACAATATAATCAAAAAAATAATAATAGTCGCAGCCCACTGAAGTTTTTTATTTCTTAACAATGCCACGACATCCTTCTTGTTCATATAATCTTATAATTTATCCATTTAAAAATCTATTCTACTCTTAACTAATCATCAAAAACGCAATCAATATAAACAAAATCTGAACCGCATGAATCAAATAAGTAACTTTTTTCTCCGTCGCATGTCGTCCTAAAACATAAATTGCTAAATGCTCAAGCCCATAAATTTTATCATAAAGCATAGCCAAAGTCCCATCTTTCCTAGGCTTCCCAAAAGAATGATTTTGTAAACCACCCCGAGCCTTCAATAAAATCTCAGCAATATATGGAATAAAAACAACAACAGCAACCTTCTCGAAATTACCCAAAATAGCCATAGCAGCAACTAAAGCTCCAACAGAGTACGTCAAAATATCACCCGGGAAAACCTTTGCTGGAAATTTATTGAAAATATAAAATGCAACCAAAGCCGCAACCATACAAAGACCAACAATAGCCAACCAAGGAGAACCCGTAACATAAGCAACAAACGACAAAAATCCAACAACCAAAATTCCCTGCCCAGCTTCAAGTCCATTAAACCCAGCCAAAAAATTATATGTCGTAGAAGCCCCAACAACTCCCAATGGAATTAAAAATAAAGGATAAAGAATCCCAAAATCAACAGTCCCTAAGAATGGAAGGTTCATAAAATGATTACCAGCATTAATAACAACCAAAGGTATAGATGCCGCAATCGAAAGTAAAATTCTCATTCTTATTGAAAGTCCTCCGTGTTGCCACCCAAGCAAATCGTCAACCAATCCAACAATTCCCAAAATCAAAACAACTGATAATAAAGCAAAAATTTCCAAGGCCCTAACTGTTCCACCAAAAACAAAAGTCTTCAAAGCGACATAAGTCAAAACTCCCAAAACAAACGCCATAACAACCGCAATGCCCCCGCTGCTAGCAACATTCTTAGGATGCCCATACTTATTCATATCTTTCCAAAGAAGCCCAATTTTTCTACAAGTCTTAATCCATTTCGGCAAAACTAAAAATGCCAACAAAAAACTTACCAATATCGAAATCAACAGCAAATAATCCATAAACTATTTTGCAAAATCCAACTTAAAAATCTTCCTAAAAGAAAATAGGAGTCAAATAAACTTCCATCAAAGCCGCAACAAACAAAATCAAAATGGCAATAATTATTAACAACAAAGAATCTTGTAAAATTTTCCAAAGACCCTCGCCCTGAAGATCCTTTCGAATAATAGCAACAGAAATAATTCCTCCAGCCAAGGCTCCAACAAAATAAGCTCCAATCTCAGGAACCCCATGGATCATATATCTCAAAAGCCCAATCGGCAAATTAATCAATTTCTCTTTCGCAAAAATTCCAATAGCCGACGCTATAACCGAAGCATTCCAAACCAAAATAAAAATCGCTCCAGCTCCAAACGCAAGCGAAAACAAAATCGTAAAAATCAAAACATAAATATTATTAGAAAAAATAGCCAAGATAGCATTGGCCCCAGTAACAGCTCCAGTAGCAATAGGAACCCCATGCTGCTCCAAACAATAGTTATAATGCGACGGACTATTAATAGCACAAAAAGTCTTTATCTGAAAATTAAAATTCTGTCCAGCTGATTCGGGCATCACAATATACCAAAAAGAAAACGCAACAACAAAACCAAGAAACAACCACATTAAAGCATGAATCGCCTTTGAATGCTCCCTTATCAGCCTTCCCGAATCACTAATCTCAATATCCTTCCCCTCCTCTAACTTAATAATATAATACATAAAAGGCAGGCAGCAAATAACAGTAAAAGTTACAAGCAAAAGCCCAGACCCTTCCTTCAAAATAGAGTCTTTACCAAAAATAACAGTTACTAGCAAAAAGGAAACCGAAGCATAAAACATTCCAACAATAAACATTTCCCATGGTCGCCTCTCAGCCCTCTTAGGTTTCATTAATATTTCAATCATCTTAATACTCTCCCCATTCACAAGGAAACGCCCTTTTTAACTTTTCCTCGAAGGATAGTTTTTTATAGATAAACCCACTTTCCTCTCCATGACAAAAAAGGTGATAGCTAAGCGTTTCAACAAAATTTTAGATGACATAGAATCCGTAAAAACCCAAGGAGCAGAAAATGTAGCAAAAGCAGGAATTAAGGCTTACCTATTAACCCCAACAAAAAAATCCAGAAATAAAATTCTAAAAACAAGGCCAACTGAACCCCTAATGCAAAATGCCCTAAATCATTTATCAAAAAACCAAGACAACCTAAAAACAGCATCAGAAGAATTTTTATCAGATCTAAAAAAATCCCACGACACAATATCCAAGAGAGGAGCAACCTTGATCAAAAACAACATGAACATTTACACACACTGCCATTCGTCAACGGTAATAGATATTCTAAAATACGCTAAAAAAAATCAAAAGAAAAAATTCGTAGTCTACACAACAGAGGTTGAACCATTATTACAGGGTCGAACAACAGCAAAAGATTTAGCTTCATCAGGAATAAAAGTAATAATCGCCCCAGACCTCGCAGCAGAACAATCCCTAAAAAAATGTGACCTATTCTTATTCGGAGCAGACGCCTTCACAAAACGAATAGTAGGAAATAAAATTGGAACAAGCACGCTTTGCAAACTCGCGAAATCATACAACATTCCAAGATACTCATGCGGCGTCTCCCTAAAATTCACAAAAAAAATAAAAATAGAAAAACGCTCAAGCAAAGAAGTCTGGGATGAAAGAATCAAAAAAATTGAGGTATTCAATCCAGCCTTCGATAAAACAAAACTCAAAAATCTTTCAGGAGTAATCTCAGAATTCGGAGTATTGCCACCAAAACAATTCGTCAAAAAAGCAAAACAGAAATTAAAAAGTTTTTAGATTGCCAAGTCGGCAAATTAGAATTTTAGGCGCAGGTTGTCCTTTGGACGGCGCCGTTAAGAAATTTTAATTTGCATTAAATACGATATTTAGAATTAAATTTTTCATAAAAAATCTAATTCTAAAGAATCGCTAACTTAAGAGGGTACACAAGCGAGGGAGATATCTCCCTGGGTTTAAGCAACTTTCATAACCTTTCTAATCACAATCGAAGCAACAACGCTAAATCCAATATAATACCAAATCCAAGTTGAGCCCATCAACGGCGTATAAATACTTCTAAGCCAAGCAAACAAAATCAAAAACGGAATTATCGTCACAAACATCGGCCTCATCGAAGACTTAAACATAACTCCAGTCAACTTCAGCATCTCAGCATTCAATTCCTGCAAAATTCCCGGATCCTTACACCCTCTAAGCTCCTTCTGAATCTCCTTTTGTCGCTTCTTCAAATTCTGCATATGCTCCTGATTCGTCAACCACTTATGCGCCAACGTAGAAATAAAAGTCACAATAATCGACACAACTATAATTGAATAAATAGGATACGCAGTCATCACCTCAACTAATGTCATCACCATAAATACAATTCACCCTATATAAATCTAATCCTAACCAAACCCAAAAACCAAAAACACGTACTTTCTCCTATATAAATCTAATCATAACCCAAACCGCGCAACAAAGAACTTTCCACCAGAATTTTTTTTGATGTCTTTATGCGCCAAAGAATCCTTTTAGGGCTGGATTCATATCAACCGCGTGCTGCTGTGCAATATTCTGATACAACTGATACAAAATCATGATTGCCAAAAGAATCGCAGTCCCACCAACCAAAGCTCCAAGTAAATTTGCAACACTAGCCAGGATACCAATCGCAGCTCCACCCATAACCGTCAATGGCGTAACGTACCTCTTCAAAATCGACTCCAAAACTCTCTCATCTTTCCTAAACCCAGGCATACTCATCCCAGAACTAACAATCTTTTTCGCCTGACTCCTAGCATCCATCCCAGAAGTTCCAACCCAAAAGAAGGCAAATAGAATAGAAAATAAAGTATAAAACAAAACATGACCAACAGCTTGTAAAGCATAAACCCATCTAAAACTCCCAGTAATTATCGTCTCTAAAATAGGAGTAGAATGAATCCAGTACGCAAATCCAGAAATAGGAGTCCCACTAGAAAATCCTCCAAGGAAAGTTGGACTACCCAACCAATTCTGTAACAACGACGCAAACAACTGCAAGTTAGCAGCCAAAGCCGAAACTAAAATAACAGGAATAACACCAGCATAGAAAAACTGCAAAGGCCACTTAACCGAATGCCCCCGAATTCTATCAAACGCCAACGGAATCTCAACCTTCAAGCTCTGAGCAAAAACAACAGCCAAAAATAAAGCAGCAGTAACCAAAATAGGAAACAACGCCCTGGCAATCCCAGTCCCATCCCCAGCAGCAACACTGACTACCAGCGCCAAAACTTTACCACTAGCCTCAAACGTCCCTTGAGTTCCTATAAACTGAAACAACTGTGAAAATAATCTCCAACCAATACCACCAGCAATAAACAAACTAACTCCAGAACCAAAGCCCCATTTCTGGATAACTTCATCCATAAAAATAATCAGAAAACCACCAAGGCACAACTGAAAAATCACAAGCCCAGTAAACCCAGGTTCAGCCTGAATACCCTTCATCAAAACATAAACCAATGACTCGAAAATCACAAACGCGAATGCCAACAACTTCTGCAAAGCCTGAAAAAATTTCTTACCCTCGTCAGTATTCGTATCAATATTCAAAATCTGCGCCCCATTCAGCAACTGCAAAATAATAGAAGCCATAACAATAGGACCAATACCAAGCGAAATAATCGAACCAAAAGAAGTCCCAAGCATAATAGCCAAATATTCAAATCGTGACATCGCATTCCCAGAAATACCAAACAACGGAATATTAGACAAAATAAAATAAAACACCAAAATCACCAACGTCCATTTCAACTTAACATTAAAACTAACCTTCTTCTCAGTCGGCCCCCTTACCTCGGGCAAATTGTGCAACAAATCTCTCAAAGCCATGTTTTATGAAGAAGATTTTGTTTTATAAAGATTGTTATCTAAAAAATCCCCAAATTATTTCAAACAGAAAAACTTAAAAGAAAAGTACTTGGAATCTAATTATGGGTCAAGACCACCTAGAAAACACATACAGAGCAGAATTTAAAAAAATAAGAATTTATCAGCCAGAAGATTTATTAGAAATCGAAGGAGTTTTATCAGGACAAGAAGACAGCCTTATTTTATATTTAGCTTTAGATCATTGTGATGGAGAGTGTATATTAAAAGAAAAAGGGAGTACTACAGGAATAGGCTTTCGAGCCAAGGAAGCCTCCACGGAGATAACATATTTGGGAGTTCATTCAAAGATACAAGGAAAGGGAATAGGACGAGAGTTAGTAAGTTCAGTAGAAAGAATATGCAAAAAACTAGGAATAAGGAAGATATGGTCTAGAAATAATTGCTATACACCTTTTTACAGAAAAATAGGATGGAATTCAATCCCAGAAGGAATGGGAAAAATCATTTAGCATTACTCTCCCTCTTCGCTATCGTCTTCAGTCTTAGCAGGTTTCTTCTTCTCAACTTTCTTATACTGCTTAACAGCTTCTTTCTTCACAGGCAAAATAATCTTTCCACCAGCCTTTTCCATTTTCTCAATCGCCGAAGCCGATGCAGCCAAAGCAGTTATTTCAGCCTTAAACCCTTCACCAACTCCAAGAATCTTATGCTTAGGAAAGCTAATTTTGTCCCCGTCCTTCTTGAAAAAATTAGCCTTAACGTCCCTCAAATTAATATTCACAGACTTATCTCGCTTTGTCCCCTGAGAAGTAGCTCCCTGCTTTCCAAAATACTTACCCTTAACAGATTGCTCTGCAGATTGCTTCTTATGGTCGCCCCGTTTTCCAGTTCCAGCCATACCAAAACCACCCTTATTACCATGGCCCTTATGCTTCTGCCTAAACCCCCAACCAACAGTCCGAGCTCCTCGAATTCTAGAATTCTTTGTCCTCTTGTGAACCTTAACCATTACAACATTCTCCCAACTAATTTAACGATATCTTCATGCTCGCCCAAAATTCCCTTAGGAGCCGCAACCTTACTAGATTTCTTAAACCCGCCTCGTGGAGGATGTAAAAAGTAAACTCCATCCTTATCTTTCCGAGCCGCTTTTAATTCCTTAATAAAATCTTCACCAACAGAACCATAAGCAACCATATGAGAAACAGACCTAACCATTCCCATTCTAATAACATCTTTCTCGTCAATCAAAACACAAGTAAACTTTTTCTCCATCTTCAACCGCTTCAAGGTCTCATTATCCTTAATCTTATTCTTAACTTGCCCCGCAATTCTAACTACAACGACTACCATTAAATCTGAACCTCGCCCAATTTATTCAAAGCTTCCATACATGCCTTAGCAGTGTTAAACGTAGTTTTAACCTTTCCCGAACACCGACTATAAATATCCTTAATCCCAACAGCCCTCAAAATCTTCTTCATCTCATCCCCAATAACTAATCCAGTTCCCTGTGGCGCAGGCATCAACTTAACCTCAACAGAAGAACACTTCCCTTTAACGGTAAACGGAATACTATGCTCCTCATCACAAGAACAATCATACGAAGCACATCCCCTCGGAATCTTAACAACATTCAACTTAGCTTTCCTAATCGCCTTCTCCTTCGCCGGCAAAGTCTCAGCAGCCCTACCATATCCAATTCCAATATGCCCATGCCCGTCACCAACAACAGCCATAACTCCAAAAGTCAAAACGTTCCCTTCCTTAGTCTTCTTCTGTGTTTGCCTAAACGCCCTTCGCTTTCCACCACCAAACTTACCCTTAGCCTGACCAATAAACAAAGTATCAGTACGCAACCCAGGAATCAAAAGATCAACAATCTGCGGCTCCATAATCTTACGACCCGCATCAAAAACCTCACCAATATTCTTAACTTTTCCAGCCCTAACTTCCTTTCCTAACTGTGTCCGTGGAACCCAATTATCAAGCTTCTCCTTATCCTCTCGAGCAAATCTCTCTTCCCTACTCTCTCGCTTATACTCACCACGACCCTCTTCAACTTTAGCCTTAGCATCAAATTCCTTAGAGACCTTCTCATCCTTAGCTTTCTCTTTCTCCTCGACAACTTCAACCATTTCTTTCAATTGTTCCTTAACATCTAATTCCTTTTCCATTACCTTTTCCATTACTTCTTCAGCCTGGACTTCCTTTTTAGCAACACTCGTCTCTGCCATTATGCTAATCCTCCCTTGATTTTCCCAATCATATCCTTAACCTCTGCTTTCAAATGCTCTCCATTCAACCTGTCTTCCGAAGGGAAAACCTTTTCATTAGCACTAATATCAAGACCACCATCAATCAATCCTTTAACAACAGCAAATACTCTAGAACCAGAAAGTGTCCTAGCCATTCCAAGATCCATAACATATTTTCCTTTGCCTAATTTCTTAGCCATTAGTATACCAGTCAAATATCCAGCAGGAATCGATTTCAAACTTCCGCCCATCTTAGCGTCCCAACCATTCTTCAAGAGTTCCTTAGAAGTAATCGTAGCAACAACCTTATCCTGAGCCTCGAAACTCTCAACAGCCTGAATAACAAAATGCTTATTTGTTCTTCGCACAACTATCCTTGGTATACCAGATTTCAACAAGCCAGTCCTAGCTTTGTAGTCTGTCTTATTTTCTCTTCTCCGTCGCTTCATTGTTCTAAGTCCCATATTATAATTCCTCCAAACTCTCCTTTAAGTGTCTTTTGCTCCTAAACTTTCGAGCCCGAATTTGCTTCCTAATTTCCCTATTTTTCTCCTTATCAATCTTACCAGCCCGGATAAGTCCTCTAACAAAAGTCCTAAGCTTCCTCGTAATAATCACATACTCAGCCTTCCTAGTGTTAACCTTCTTCTTAATTTTTCCAGTTCTCCTTCTATTCTTTCTCTTAACAATCTTTTTCCGACCGCCAATTTCCTTAATTTGGATAGCTCCACTCTTATGCAAATCAGCAATATCCATCCTCGTAATCGCTTCCTTAATCTCAGGCAAATGTTCCTCCACAAAAACAATCCGATTCTTTCCGACCTTCAAAACCTTAGCCGCTAATTCTTTCTTCTTCGCTAGTTGCATTATGCTACCTTCCTATATTTGTTTAATATCGTAACCTTCATTTCATTTGCCTTCGCAATAATTTCATTCTTTTTCTTCTTCCCAATAGAAGCAATAACAGCGCCCTGTCCTTTCTTCACAGCTTCCATTTCCTTAACATTCTCAACCCTAATAACTTCCATACCCTCAACAAATCCTTTGGTAGTTCCTTCAGCTCCCCAGCCAATCTTCGGCCTCTGCATTCTACCCTTCCGATTAAGTCTCAATTTATTCTGCCGACCCTTAGCCCCATGCCATTTCTGATTTTTCTTAACACCCTTACCAAGCCTAATCTTTTTATGCCAATCAGTCCTCAAAAATTTCGGCTTTTTTCTCGTTGTAGTTTTTTTCTCAGTTTCTGCCATTAAATCTCCCTATAAGGTTTTTTAGTTATAAAAATTCCATCCTGAAAAATTCGTCTATCCCGACCAGTCAACCGAGTAGCTTTCTCCAAATTAGCCGCAGTCTGTCCAGCAGCCTCGATATTATGAGACGTAACAGTAATCGCACTCCCCTTAATATCAACCTTAGCCTCAGGCATAACCCTTGCAACCCTCTGAGTTGTCTCACCCAAAAACGACTTAATCACAATCTTGTCGCCCTCAGCCTTAACATTCATAGGAAAGTGAACATTACAAACTTCCAACTCATAAACAAAATCCTCACCAGCACCCTTAATCATATTTTTCAAATGCGCCCAAATTGTCCCAATCATCTTCGATTCTCTTCGTGTAGCGCCCTTAGCAACAAAAACAACCTTGCCATCATTAACCTTAACCGAAACCTTCCCCATATCAAAACTCCGTTTCAATTCTTTGCCATTCCCCTTAACAATTATCTCTTTATCATTAACAGCAACTTCAACTCCAGCCGGGATCTCAACAACTCTCTCCAAATCTTTGTTCATCTTAATAATAAAAAGCAATCAAGCTTCCCCCAATTTTATTTTCAATAGCATACTTATGTCCAACCAATCCGCGGTTCGTAGAAATTACCAACTTACCAAAATTCCTAGACGGCAAAAATCTCCGAAGATATCTATCAATCCCGTCAGCTCCAACATAATACCTCGGCTTAATCGCCTTACATTCATTCAACTTAATTATCTTAACAGTTACAGTCTTCTCTTCCTCATTAACTTCATAATCAATATGACCATCTGCCTTCATTAAATCCAACATTCCAACCAAAACCTTAGAGTACCTTCTAATTACAAGCTCTCGCTTTCCGATTCTCTTCGCATTCATTATTTGGTTTAATCCATCTGATACTACATCTTGACTCATTTTATTCTCCTAGCTGTATTTCTTGAAACCGAGCTCAACTGCTAATTCTCTAAAACAGTGTCGGCACAAATTTAAATTATAAGATGATATGTGAGCGCCGTGTCTTCCACAAACTTCACATTTCTGAGCAGCGACGCCATACTCTCGAGCCTTAGGTTTGTTGTGTTTCAAAAACTTCTTCAAAACAGCTGGCTTTCCCCTAAGCTGTCTAGTTATTTTTCTCCAATCACTCGCTGTCATCTTCAATATTCCTTTTTTGCTTTCGCAAAATTTCTGTGTTAAATTTAGTTATAAGATAATTTTCAATTTCTTCTCGCGTTACAACAATCCTACGCGCCTTTCCCCTTTTAATCTTTTTCGTTTCAACAGACTTCCCAGCTCGACTAAAGACAGCGACGACCTCAAGCCCCATAATTCCGACTTCCCTAATATACTCTACACCAGGAATCTCAATATACTCATGGATCCCAAACGAAAAACAATTAGGCTGAATCTGTTTTTCTTTCAAAGTATTATCAATCGCAGGAAGCAACTTCTTCAACATCTCCATAGCATCCTCGCCCCGAATCGTAACTTTTGTTCCAACTTCCAAACCAGGTCGAACATTCCAAGTCGGAATTCTCTTAGTAGCCTTAACTTTAACAGCCTTCTTCCCGCTAAGCTTCTCAAGCAAAATAACTCCCTTCTCCAACTTCTCAGCAACGCCACCAATATTCAAAATAACTTTCTCCAACTTAATTTCTCTCATCTTGTTTTCCATTTTCTGTTCCATTATGCAATCACCAAGATAGTCTTGTAAGGCAAGCTTACTTCCCTATCTTCCAATTTAATTTTATAATTTCGACCTCGAGTCAATTCCTCAAAACCAATCAACTTACCTTTCTCACCAGCATGCTTACCAACAACAACTTCAATTCGCGCCCCTTCCTTCAATGGCAAAACTTTTTCAATTTTATCTTCCTTAGTATTCAAAACAACAGAGTCCCCAACCGAAAATTTCTCCTTAGTCACAAAATTCTGCCCGTCATCAAGATTCATCTGAACCGTCTTCTTATCTAAAACAGTTTTCCCAGAAATTTTAACAATCTTAGTCTCAGCTTCCTTAGCTGAAATCTCAGTCAAACTATATTTCTTATTAACAATCTCCAGTCGATAATTCAACTTCGCCTTATCTAAATTCAAAACATCAAAAACCTGAACAGGAAAATTCTCATCCTTCCGAACCTTATTATTAACCTTAACCATCCCATTCAAAGTCATATACCTAACTTCCTTCCGAGTCTTAGCAATCTTCAAAACATCCCTAAGCAAAAACAAAACAGAAATTCCCTTACTAGTCGCATGACTAGGCACAGCTACAAATCTCTTCCCTCGACCCTTTCGCGGGATTGGCCACGACGTAGGCATTTGTGTCTTCTTAATATGTGCCATTATTTCTTTTTCTCCTCTGCCTTTTTAACTTCAGTCTTAACTCCTTTCTTCTCTGCAGGTTTCTCTTCAACTTTGGCCTCAATCTTAGCCTCTATCTTCTTACCAGATTTCAACCTTCGATTATCATCAGTATCCAAAGAAATTATCTTAACATTTGACGGATTAAACCATGTCTCAAGTTTCTCTCCACCAGCCTTACTCCTCTGAACTCCATCAATCTGAAGCCGAGTATGCTTAACATCAACTATCCCAACCTTGCCCTGCTTGCCCTTAAATTTTCCTCTCATGATCTTAACCTCGTCACCTTTCCTAACTTCAATACTTCGTCTTCCATATTTCTCCCGAAGAGCTTTGTCCAAAGTCGCTCCCATAAAAGTTCTCATAATATGATTAGGCGCGTTAGCTCTAAACTTAACTTGCTTTCTCGGTTGCTTACTCGCATTCCACGTTTTACTAAATTCCGATTTCATCTTAATAAATTGTACTCGCTATTTTAGCGACCTCCTTCCATCTTTCCTGAACTTCTCTAGCAACAGATCCCTTGATCTGCGTACCCTTAGGATTCCCCTTATCATCTTTCAAAAGTGCAACAGCATTATCCGAAAAACAAACTCGCTCTCCAGTACTCCTTCTCCAAGGCTTCCTCTGCCTAACTAAAACAGCGTCGAAAATCTCGCCCTTCATCTTAGGATCCCCTTTTCGAACAGAAACCTTGACCTGGTCCCCAATCTTAGCATAAGTCATTCGTCCCTTGCTAGTCTTACTCCCTTTAACTCCAACAATCTTACAAATCCGAGCCCCACTATTATCACAAGCTTCCAAAATACTTCCAATATTCAAACTCCTCGTTGGTTTACCACTTACTGCTTTCATTCTACCTTCTCCTCGACATTTACTTTCTTAATTACCCTAGAAACAACAAAATGAATCATCTTCGAAATCGGCCTTGTCTCCGCAATCAAAATTAGATCTCCGACATTAACATCATCTTTCATACAATCAGGCAACCTAGCGTGAATCTTTGTCTTCCTCTTCTCATATCTTTCATATTTAGGCAACTTAAGCATTCTCTCAAACTGAATAGTAACTCGTCCACTCAACTTCCTTATAACAGCACCCTCAAAAGTTCGACCTCGCATCTTCAATTTATCCTTACCATGAACAGGACAAAATCTATCTTTGCATTCGACCTTAGCCACGGCCTTCTCTGTTTTTGTTTCTTTCTTCTTTGTAACCATTTTATTTATTCGTTGATTTGATCTTCACTAAATCCCATAGAAACCAAAATTGGTTTTATGTGACCTTTGTGATTTCCTTGCAACTCGATGACTTTGTTTTTGACTGTACCGCCACAAGCTCGTTTCATTTTGAGCTGCTTTGCGATATCTTTTGTGTCAACGCCGTCGTCGAATCCGCTAATCATTGTGTTAACTTTCCCAAAACGCCTTTTTTCCGTCATAACATCAATCTGTTGCTGCGTTTTAGCAATTTCACCACAAACGCAAGCCGGAACCGGCAATCCACATTTCGGGCAAATATCCACTTTATACTTTTTCTCCTAATTTAGTTTGATTCTGCATAGTTAACAACCGCGCAATTTCCTTTTTAATGCTTTTCTTTTTTGTCGGATTCTTCAATAATTCGATCTTCAAATCGACAATCTTCTTCGCTGCTTCCTTATCTGTTATATTTTTTTCTTTTGCCATTATAAGACCTCGCCGTCTACCAATTTACCTAATTTTGAAATATCAAGCCCAGTTCCTCTCTCCGCTTTATCAAATTCCTTTTGCCATGCTTCTTGCCAAATGCCATACTGTTTCATGCTTTCAACGTGAGTCTCAAAGCAACCTTTAATATACCCTCTATTATTTTCTCCTACTGCATTGTGCATTTTTAAGATATGACGATGAGCTTCCGAAGCAACACCTTCATACAATTTTTTCAGTTCTTTTCTAGCCTCACCATCACTCAAGCCTTCAACCCTCTCGTCATAAATATTCCTTTCCATTATTTCTTTTTAACCGCCCTTTTCTTCTTTACTTTCTTAACAGTCTCTTCAATTTCCTCGAAGCTAGCATTCTTCTTAACCTGATTCATAAACTCTTCATCAATCGTAATCTGGTCATGAACCTTAACGCCAGGAGCCAAAATCGCAACCTTAATTCCAACAATTCCTTGTTTTGTCTGAGCAACCGATTCAGCTCTATCAACTACACTCGCAGCGTCACCAGTTTTTTTCAAATATCCAAAAGCAAATCTCCAACTTCGAGCCCGGTCACTTGGCAACTTGCCAGAAACTCGCAACTCAGCACCAAGAGCACCACTATTCTTAATTCTACCAAGAGCCCTATATGCAGAAGCCTTATACTTCATAGCCCCAAATCTCTCAAGTGTCAAAGCAATATCATCAGCAACCAACTGAGCATCAAACTCAGGATGCATAATCTCCTCGATATCAACATGCGGATTTTCCATCTTAAATCTCCTCTTTAAAACTTCAGTCAACTCAGCAATCTTCTCTCCTCGCTTACCAATAATCCAACCAGGCTTATGCGTCGAAACAATAATCTTCTCACCAACAGGGGTATACTCAATCTCTACTCTCGAAACCTTACCCATACCAAACATCCGCTTCACGAACTGCTTAATATTATATTCTTCCTTCCGAACATTTACAAATTTCTTTTCTTCCATTATTTCTTAGCCCCCTTTTTATTTTTCTTCTTAGTAGCCAAAGATTCCTTAGCCCTAACTTCAATATGAATATGAGCTCTCTTTGCTCTTCTTCCGCCCTTTCTAAACGGAGCAGATGCCCTATCACTTCGAGCAATCGTAATCACAGGATTCTCAATACCATTAACAACAGCGTTAGCAGCAACCTGCTTCACAATATCGATAATCGCCTTACATGCATTCTTAGGAAATTTACCACCAGCAAGACCCTTACCTTTCTTATGCCCAACTTCTAAACCAGCCATTGGCACAGGTCTCTTCTCAGAGATAACATCTTCAAGTCTCTTGACAGCAGCCTCAGGAGATTTCCTTCTCAATAATCTACAAATAAAAACAGACTGTTTAGGCGAAATTCTCAAAGAAAATCCATTAGCAATCGCAACATCTTTCTTAACAACTTCCTTCTTCTTAGTCTCAACCTTCTTCTCATCAACTTTCCCTTCTGTCTTCTTCTCAGTGTCTTTAACTTCCTCAACTTTAGTTTCAACTTTCCCTTCTGTCTTAACTTCTTCCTTCATTTTTTTCTCTTCCACTTTAGTCTCCTTAACTTCGTCTACCATTTACTTCGCCTTCGATACCGTTGATTTAGTTGCGCCTATTCCGGCCTTAGTATGCTTTGCCACTTTCCTCGTCTGAGAAAACTCGCCCAATCGATGTCCCAACATTTCCTCGACAATCTCAACCTTAAGATATTCCTTACCATTGTGAACTCCAATAGTTTTACCAACCATCCTAGGAACAATAACTAAAGACCTATCTTGAGTCTTAATCGCCTTACCCTTCGAAGTCCTCTCCTCACATTTCTTAACAAAAGCCTCAACAACATCATAATTTCTCAAAAGCGTCCTTCGTTCACGTGCCTTAACCAACTTAGCAAATTCTCGAGTGTCCACTGCTTTCAACTCATTAACATTCTTTCCTCGATAAAACTTATCTTTACTTTTCTTTGCTATTTCTTCTGATGCCATTATCTTTTCTTCCTCCCAGTTCTTCTAGGTCGAATCAAACCAACCTTCTTTCCTGGTGGCGCATTTCGTTTCGCAATCTTACTCTTAATCCTCTTCCCTCGACCACTACCGAACGGATGATCAATAGCGTTCATCTTAAGTGCAGAAACTCTTGGCCATAATTTAGATTTAGTTTTCATTATATAAAACTTCTTACCAGCCTTCAAAATTGGTTTAGTCATTCTACCGTCCCCAGCGGCCCTACCAATAGTCGCCCTACAATTAATATTAAATTTCTTTTCTCTCTTAGACGGCATCATAACCGAAACAACATCTCCAACCTTACCAACGATATAAGCAGCATTACCACCAGTTCTAACAAACTTTCCACCATCCTTAGGATTATGCTCAATATTGAAAACTTCCATCCCATTCTTCAAATCTCCAAGCTTCACAATATCCCCAGGCTTATTCCCATCAGCAGAAATCGTCTGCCCAACATACAACAAGTTCACAGCAAAATTACTAAACACCTTGCCCTCCTTATTTTTGAACTTAGCAATAGGAACCGAATGCCCAGCCGAAGCCGTCAACTTAACGCACTCAAAATCTCCCTTCAAATCCGCAATATAACCAGGCCGAACCTCACTAGCTTTATTCCTAGTTCTATAAGTATGACTTCCCTTTCCTCGTCTCTGCTGAATAATTCTCTTTCCCATTACATCATTCCCAACTTAGTCGCAACATCGACCGCCGGGTACTCCAATTTTAATTTAACATAAGCCACTTTCTTATTTTTCAAAGTATGCGTCCTAACTTTAGCAACCTTAACATCAAACAAAGCCTCAACCTCGTCCTTAACATCCTTCTTATTAATCGCTCTGTCCACAACAAAAACCAAAATATTATCCGTTTCAATCTGCCTAACTATCTTCTCCGTCGATTTTATCTTCTCCAAAATTATTGTCTTGCTCATTTGAATCGTTCCTCAATTTCTTTAATTGCTTTTTCAGTATAACAAACCAATCGACCAGGCTCACCATTAGGCGACAAATCCTTAATATTCAAATCATTCACATTAACAACTTCAATTCCCTTCCGCTTCATCTTCTCTTCATTCCCAAGAACAAATAACATTCCAGCGTTAGACTTATACTTCCGACCCCTCATCTTTCCAATCCCAGCCCGAATAGACTTATGCTTTAAAACAGTGTAAAAAGCGTCCCCAAAAACAATCTTCATAGCCGCAATAAAGTCCTTAGTCTTAACTTCTAAAATATCATTCCCAAAAACAAATCCAGATTCAACTTTCTTCCCATATTTCTTCTCCAAGCTCTTAGCGTCTACTGTTCCAGCCAAAGCAGAATTAAAAGCAATCAAAAGCTCCTTCTTGTTAATTTTCAAAAACGGATTCTTAGCACTTCGTGGAGCATGCGGTCTTCGTCCACCTCGAGTATTCGAAACTGTAGCACCGATCCAATTAAAACTAGCTCCGTGCCTCGACATAACCTTTCTCGGAACTCTAGAAATTCCCTTACCATAAGTAGCCTTCCAATCGTGCCTCTTCTTCTTAGAAATACCAGAAGCAGAATACTGAGCACCAGCACCTTCCATAGCTCCGTAAGGCTGAGCAAAAACACCCTTCTGCGCCTCGAAAACCTTCGACAAAATATCCTCACGAATCTTAACGCTAAAATTCTTAGGCAAATCTACAGAACCTTTTTCCTTACCAGCTTTATCGAAAACTTTTGCCTTCATCTCAACTCAAGCACCTCAAGCTTTTTCTTCGCCATAAATTTACTTGGCTTCATTGCAGGCGTAATCACAATCCCTCTCTTCTGCGGTCCAGGAACAGAACCCTTCAAAATAATATACTCATTCTTCAAAACACCATAATGCTCAAACCCACCTTTCTTTTCAAAATCACCCTTGCCAATCTTCAAAATTAAATTATTATAACAAATTCTACTATGATATCCAGTCTGTCCCATCTGTGGAGCCCTAAAAGTAACTCTACACGGATGCCATGGCGCCAAAGATCCCGGTCTCCTTCGACCCTTCTCCGACTTACTAGCTTTCAATGCAATACCAAATCTCTTCATCGGACCATTCGTCCCAAAACCCTTCGTAACTCCTCTAACATCAACAAGCCCCTCACTGAAAACCTCACTAACCAAAATCTCCTTACCAATCTTCTCCTTAACAAAAGCCAACTTCTCTTCCTTCGACCCACTAACGCCAATCTCCAACATATCAGCCTTATTCTTATCAACACAAGTTCCCTTAACTCCAGAATAAACAATCACCCTCAAATCATCAAACTCAACATCATCCTTCAACTCACCAACCTTCTTAGAAACCTTAACACTCTTTTTCAACTCCTTCCCATTAGCAACAACAATGTCCTTCGTAACCTTGCCATCCTTGTAAAATCGAACAGAATAAATCTTCATAGCCGGACATTCAATAACTGTAGCCGGAACAGCAATTCTCTTCCCCTTCGTCAAAGAAGCCTCAGTATCATCTTTAACCCAAGCAGAAATCATCCCAACCTTATATCCAACAAAACCCATAACACCAACACCATCCTTTTTCAAAGGCGCCCAATTCACACTAGGCACAACTTTCTTCGCCCGCACCCTCGGGTAAAACTGCAAACTTCCACTGTGTATTCCGTTGTTATCTGTCATTTTATCAATAGAGCATAAGCTCAGTAGTTTTACTACGTGATATAACCCTGGTAGCACCCAAAGCGCAATCGTGATCAACCAATCACAAAATTCTCTTCACCCGAACATTTAAGTTTCGGATGGAACCGTAAAATTACTCACAAATTCGGGTATATAAAGATTACTATTACGAAATTTCCACAAACCTTTATAAAACAAAATTACGTTTTTAGCATATGGCCATCAAGACTCCAGACATTCTCCCAGGCGAAAAAGGTTATGTTTCTAAAAAAGATCGAACAGCCGTAAAAAAATCAGTCGAGAAGAAAACAAGAAGAATCACAAGAAAAAAAGAAATGACCATTGGTAAAATCAAAACTGGGTCAAAAGGTTATAGAATCGGTCGACCATCAGTAAATCCAAAAAAAGAAAAAAAATATATAATCTGGAGATACTCTCGAAAAATCGGAGAAATCGTCATTTCAAAAAGAGATACACCAGATGAAGAAATTTCTCTTAAGTTTAACAGGTTAGGAGGAATAGGGAACTACAAACATTTAATCCAGGACGCCGATTTCCAATTCCAATGGGCAGTCAAAGAACAAGAACTCCTACTAACCCAAAAAAGATGCCACGTCTGCGGAAAACCAATTTCAAAAGCAGCAAAACCAAATCTATACCACTACAACATGTTCAAGAAACGAACAGACCTCCTCGAAGAAGCATCAAAAGTTGCTCCACAAGTCGTCTCAGGAAAACTAACAATCGAAGAAGGTTGGGAGAAATTCAATGACACCTTAGAAGAAGGAAACAGATACTACATGTCCCTAAAAGAAGCCGCACTGGTTTGCTCAAGCTGTGCTAAAAAGAAAAATCTAGAATTCTAATGGAAAAAAACTGGTTCGTCTACATTCTCGAGTGCCAAGATGGCTCATTCTACACAGGCATCACAAACGATCTCGACAAAAGGATGAAAGCTCACGCCGAAGGCAAAGGCTCCAAATATGTCCGCCATAAAAGATTCAAAAAACTTCTCCGATCAAAACAATGTGAGTCAAGATCAGACGCTCAAAAGACAGAGTGCCACATTAAGACATTACAAAAATACGACAAGTTAGATTACTTCAACCCCTAGCTTCTAAAATCGGCAAGTTAGCCTCAGTAGGAACATAAATCACTTCAGTATTCCCATCATTCAAACCCTCAACAAACTTATACCTAATGTACTCCTCAGTAATACTCCCAGCAATAATGCTATTAGCATCAGCAATCCCCTGGGCCCGTATAACCTCGGCCTCAGCTTTCAACTTAGCCGACTCCTTCAGGGCCTGAGCTTCTTGAACAGCAATTTGCCTATTCCACTCAGCCTCCCTCAACTGCGCCTTACCATTCAACTCTCGAGAATAAACCTTATATCTAGGAATCCCCCACAACATAAATCCAATTAACAGCATTACAAAAACAATAGCCACAACAATACCAATCACTTCTTTTTTCATATCAAAATTAAGTTCCCAATCTATTTAAAACTTCTTAAGCTACAAATTCAGCTTCACTAATTTTTTCTTTCCCGTCACAAATAACCTTTCTAACAATAACACCCTTTCTCTTAGCCATCTCTCTAATCTCAGTAGGTTTCAACTCAGCCATATTACTTGGGTAAACAATATCTGTAACATTAATAGTATGATTCACTTTCACTTCCTGAAAATCTCCAACCCCAAAAAGTAACTCGTCAACAATTCCCTTATCTTCAGTCTTCAACACACAAAAATCAGCCACAGGTCCACCATCTTTTTCCTTACCAGGCTTCCCACTCGCCGGAGCTTTCGGTTTAACCTTCAGGTCAAAACCATTTCCCTTAAAAGTCAAAGCAAAAAAAGCCTTTGGATATTTATCCATTAAATCAAAAATTTGCGAAGCTTCAACATCAGCATCAATCACATGTTTTCTAACACCCTGAAAATTACTAACCTTCTTAATTTCAAACCCCATCTCGCCTTTCAAATCCAAAGTCGAAACAATAACACCCTTAATAGCAACAGGTCCATTAGTCTGCTCCAAACACCGTCTCACAAAAAGATTAGCATATTCAACACCGCCCTTAACAGCCCACTTCTTTGCCTGCCTTTTCCCGTCAAGCAAATACTTATTTTTATATTCCCCTCGACCAAATTTTAAAAACGCAATATGAACCTCATCATCAAAAACTCCCTCAAAGATTTTTTTCACAACCATGACTCATAAATACTAATTCTCTTTATAAATTTTCCTCATACCAAGATTTTATAAATTGGCAATCCATAGTATTATCATGCTTGATCACAGCGACATAAAAAGGGGATTAGTCGTCGCAATAATCGTCGGTATCTTCGCCCTAACCTTCTTCGTCCTAAGACCAATTATCATCTCAATAATCTTCGGATTAATGTTCGCATACTTATTCAATCCAATTCACAAAAGAATCAAAACAAAAATTCCAGGGAAAAACCTACCGGCACTTCTCTTAATGCTCGGCATACTAATTTTAATAGCAATTCCAATTTTCTACTTCACGCCAATCTTAGTAAAACAAATATTCAATACGTATGTAATGTTCCAGGGGTTTAATTTTCAAGAATTAATAGGCCAATTTATAGAAGGGGATATAGCCTCGACAATAGCAATCAACCTAGATAATATCGTAGGCAAATTTTTCTCTTCTCTTCTTAGTCAATTCACAAGTCTCGTCGTCAATTTACCTTCTCTTTTACTTCAATTAGCAGTATTCTTATTTACATTTTACTTTGCGATAAGAGACTCAGAAGAATTAAGTAAATACATAAAATCACTTTCTCCATTCTCAGAATCAACAGCAGGAAAATTCTTAAAAGAATTCCGAGGAATAACTAACGCAATCGTCTTCGGTCAAGTTCTTATAGGAATTATTCAAGGTCTTTTAGTAGGGCTAGGGCTATTCTTGCTCGGGGTCCCACAAGCATTAGTCTTAACTTTTGTAGCATGTCTCGTTTCGATAATTCCAGTCCTAGGCTCGTGGTTTATCTGGTTGCCAGCTGGTATATTCCTAATTATCGCAGGGCAAACATTTTCAGGAATATTCATGTTGCTATACGGAGCAATCTTCATTTCAACAATCGATAATCTTCTCCGCCCATATTTCCTATCAAGACAATCAAATCTCCCAGTTGCACTAAGTGTTATTGGAACAATTGGCGGACTATACTTTTTCGGAATCGCCGGGCTTATCTTAGGACCTTTAGTCTTAGCCTACGCATTAATCATAATTGAATTCTATCAACAAGGGAAACTAAAGGAACTATTCAATAAGTAATCTATGAAACTAAAAATAAAAAATTTTAATTGGCTAGCAGGAAAGCCAGTCGTAATCTTGAACGATAAAACAGCAAAAAGAATGAACGTATTCGTAGACGATAGGGTTACAATAATGGGCAAAGAAAAAGTCTACGCAATAGTAGATATCTTTCCAAAATTAGTGGGCAAAAGTCAAATAGGAATATCTAACGAATTAGGCAAAGTTCTAAAATTAAAAAACGGCACAAAAGTCGAAGTCAGCGCCTCAGAATTGTCAGATGCTACATTCTTAATCAAGAAAAAAATGGAGGGTAAGGAATTAACAAAAGAAGAATTAAATTATTTAATTTCTGAAATAGTTCATAATGGTTTAAACGAAGCCGAAATAGCATATTTCACAGCCGCCCAAAAATTAAACAAAATGTCATTTGAGGAAATTGTGGGATTAACAAGAGCCATGATAAAAACAGGGGCCAGGTTAGGATTTAAAGGAAAATACATCGCAGACAAACATTGCATTGGCGGAATTGCTGGAAACAGAACAAGTCCAATCGTTGTAGCAATATGTTCAGCAGCAGGACTAACAATGCCAAAAACATCTTCGCGTGCAATAACTTCAGCCTCAGGGACAGCAGATGTAATAGAAACAGTATCAAATGTAGACCTCTCTCTATCAAAAATAAAAGAAGTCGTCAAAAAAACTGGGGCTTGTTTGGCATGGGGAGGCTCCCTAGGGTTAGCACCTTCAGACGACAAAATAATCCAAGTCGAACGTCTCTTAAACCTCGACATCGAATCACAACTTTTAGCCTCAATAATGTCCAAGAAAATTTCCGCGGGATCAAAATACGTTTTAATCGACATACCATATGGAAGGGGAGCGAAAGTAAAAAACTTCAAAAAAGCAAAAGGGTTAGGAGCCCAATTTATTAAATTAGGAAAACGTTTCAAAATAAAATTAAAAGTTGTCTACACAAACGGATCACAACCAATAGGTAACGGCTTCGGACCAGTCCTGGAAATGCTAGATGTCTTGGCGGTTTTAAAAAACAAAGGGCCAAAAGATTTGAGAGAAAAATCCCTTGAGCTCTCAATAGAATTAATGCAACTTTGTGGTATAACTGATGCAAGAGAAAAAGCAGAAGAAATTTTATCCTCGGGGAAAGCATATAAAAAATTCAAAGAAATAATAAACGAGCAAAATGGCAAAAGAAATTTCGATAGAAAAGTAAGGGAACTTCAACTAGCAAAATTCAAAAAAACAATCAAAGCAAAAAGAAATTCCAAAATAACAAGAATAGACAATAAGGGAATAAACTCACTTTGCAGAATTTTAGGAACCCCAGAAACAATAACAGCCGGCGCATATATCCATAGACATTTAGGAGAAGTAAAGAAAGGCGACCCGATAATAACAGTCTATAGCGAAAACAGAAAAAAGATGAAAGCGGCTCTGCGTTTTATAAAAGAATTTGAACCCCTAACCATCAAATAAGTCTAGTATAACAATACTTAAAAAATATCAAAAATACGCTTTTTTGTGGAAGTCAAAACAAAAATTCTTACACTTTTACTTTTATTAGTTAGCTCCGTTTTATTAGTATCAGCAGAACCGTATATATATTGCTCAGATGGAACACCAGTCGGCTCATGTTCAACGCTAAACCCAGGACTATACTGCGACTACAACGCCTACTATAACCAAAACGGAATCTTAGTCCTCGATTCGAACAAATGCAGCGCAAACGCAGGAAAATGCTGCCAATCTACACCGGAGCCAACAACAGCAAACGAAGTCAGCACTTATTCCAAATATCTAGCCGTTAACATCCCATCAAGTGAATCCTGTTCAAACGCATACCAATATTTCGACGAAAGTTACGTCGGAACATGGGTCGATAATACATTCACCGAACAACCAGGAATTGCAAAAGTATTAGGAGGGTTCCCAACATCAATCCGTTGCATCGACTCGGGCCACAAAATCACGGCCCCAGATCAAGACCCATTTAAACCCTACGTAGGAGTCAGAGGAAAATCCGGCGCATACATGTCAGTAGAATACTCAATGGAAACTTTCCAAGACCGACAAAAACAAGCTGCCGTCCTCGACTGGACATACTACTCAACATCCTACTTCCAACAATCAGGCTCAACCTTAGACCTATTCTTCCCAATAAATAACGTCAACATCCTAAGCTGCCAAACCTTATCAACATCAAACATAAGATACACATTATCATCAGACTTAATCCAAAATGCCGACGAGGATTGCATCACGATAGCCGCAGAAAACATAACCTTAGATTGCCAGAATCATTCAATAATAACAACTTCATCAGCAACAATATCCGGAGTTTATTCAAATCAAAAAGCAACAGTCGTAAAAAACTGTGCAATATCAGATTTCGCTTACGGAATAAATATAGACGACACATCAAATTCCATAATTCAAGACAACACTCTAACATCAAATTCAATCACAGGAATCCGTATGTCAAACTCAGACTCAAGCCACATATTCAGCAACAATGCCAGCAACAACCTCGAAGGAATTTATCTTTCAGGCTCAGGAAATAACATAAGTTACAACGAAATTTGCACAAATACAAACGTAGATATCAATGCGGACAGTTCAAACTCAGGAGACGAAAATACATGCAACACGGCTCAAAATTGGAACGATGAATATTATGCAGTTTGCGCCCATCTATGTTTTTGCGAAGACGCCGATCTAGATTGTAACAATTACATAAGCAACTCAGAACTCGAAGCATACTCAACAAAATGGAAAAACGGGGCTCACGGCGTAACGAGCCTAAAACTAGCAAGACTAGCACTAAGATGGCACAATCAATAAAAACAATACTAACAATTTTCCTAATCCTAGCTCTAGCTACACTCGCATCAGCATCGAGTATCACAAGAAATCTTCCGACAACCCTAATAGACCAATCAGGAACAATTGATGTAGGGTTAGTAGTAGACATAACAAACACCGAAGGATTCTATCTAATCGACGAAACAATCCCAGAAGGCATGAAGGTCCTAAATCCAGGCTCAGGTTCAACCGCACAAGCAGGCCACATAAAATGGTTCATAACTTCCACAATCCAAGACACAACACTTTACTACACGCTTCAAGACGCAACCGGCATCGAACGAGACGTCCAATTTAGCGGAACATATATTTTCGAATCAGATCCAGAAAACGAAATCTCAATCTCAACAATATATCTAAGAATCTGCACCGCAATACCAGAACTCTGTGACGGCCAAGATAACGACTGCGACCGAGCAATCGACGAAGACTTTTCAGTCATCAGTGAAAATTTCTCGAATGCATTAAGACTCCCATGTAGCACAGGAATCGGTGAATGTCTGTCCGTCGGAGAATACGTTTGTTCGAGTAGTCAATTAAACACAACCTGCAGCGCAACTCCAGGAACTCCAATAACAGAAATATTCAACGGGTTAGACGATGACTGCGATGGAACAATAGATAACGGAGTAAGTGGCGGCGGCGGCGATGACGGAGGTTCTTCAGGCGGAGATGACGGCGGTTCCGGAGGAGGCTCAACAACCCCAGTCAACAACGAAACAAACCAAACAATTGAAGAAGATAGTTCAGACGATGACGACGATGACGACAACAACGATTGCACAGAACGTTGGGAATGTGGAGATTGGCAACCAGAAGAATGCGAATATGAAGATACCCAAATCAGAACTTGTTCAGACAGAAGAGATTGCGGATCAGAAAAAGACAAACCAGAACTAACAAGAGAATGTTCAGCCCAACCCCCAAAAGACAGTTCTCTCAAAAATATTTTATTAACGGGAAACGTCGTCTCAAAAGTTTCATCACAAGGTCCATTGACAATAATCCTAATCATAGGCGTCCTAGTTATAATCGTCCTATATCTTTTAGTTATGTTCCCAAGAATCAAATAAAAACAAGATTGTTCACAAGATTTTCCTATGAAAATTAAGGTTCTTCAGTATACTCACCAAGTTCTTCATTTTTATCAAGAAAATCAATAGCTGTAGTGTTATGTGAAATTATTTCTAATTTATCTTTACCACACCAATCCTTATCTTCTTCTAGTAGCCTATTATGTTGACGAAGTGAATCCGCTAAGTCTTTTCTACCGTTCACAACGGACTCACGAGGAGTGTCATACAAAGGATAAGAGGTTCTCACGCTATCGCCACAATAGCTAGGCTCATCATCATCGCTTGCATATTCAAGCAAATACTGAGTATCTTTCCGGGAAGCGGTAGTTGTAACTTGTTCAACAAGGAAAAGTCCACCAAAACCAGGAACATCATATTTCCGAATTCTTTTATTTTTTATGTTCCCTTCTATGAATCTCCCATCTCTAAAAATTACACCCTTTGAGATATCCTCAGGACCAATCCGACTTTTAATGATTCGGGCTCTATCCGGACCAGAACGACCAGCTAAAAGCTCTCTTAAATTTCCCATAATACATCTATAACAAACTATTATTTAAAATTATCCTCAAAAATTATCCCCCATCCAGTAGTATCTAAATAACACTCGCCTTAACAATCACAACATCTTCAACAGGCTTATCCCCTCTCTCCGTCGTAACACTAGCAATCTTATCAACAACATCCATCCCTTCAACTATCTCACCAAAAACCGGATGCTTACTAGTCACCGGCTGCTTATCATAATCTAAAAAACTATTATCAACCAAATTAATAAAAAACTGACTCCCCCCGCTATTTGGCCCAGAATTAGCCATCGAAAGCGTCCCTCGAACATTAGAATGCCCAGCAACAAACTCATCATCAATCTTATACTCAGGTCCACCACTACCAGTCCCAGTCGGGTCCCCGCCCTGAATCATAAAGTTAGGAATAATCCTATGAAAAATCACACCGTCATAAAATCCCTCCTCGACCAACTTCTTAAAATTCCCAGCAGTCACCGGCATATCCGAATATAACTCTATAACAATATCCCCATGGTTCGTCTCAAATTTCACTTTTGTATTCATATTACCCTCGATGTTGTCAAACATTTTCATAATAAACAACGTAAACAAAACAAGCAACACAGCTATTATAAATATTGCGACAGCCTTATTCTGTAAAATCTTCTTAATCTCTTTCTTCATATTAAAATTCTTGCGTAGCTTCGAACCCACCCTCATCATTCAAAAGAATCAAACTACAATAGTTGGAGGTACATCCAATCGCACCAGTATCATATTTATCCAACTTAATTATATTCTTAACAAAATAAATCCGGTCAAACTCATTTCTAAAACCATCAATACCCAACCTACCAATAGAATAAATAGCAGTATACTGAATCGGAAAATCAGACAAATCAATAGCATTCTCCACAAACTCATTTCTCTCAGGCACCTGTCTAAACATCAAAGGATTCCTTTCCTTCTGATTCGACATATTCAAAGCAACCAAATAAACATCAAAATCAAACTCAAACGCCGCCATCTCTTCAGAAGCCCGATACTCATTAATATAATCAAAAGCCCCTTGAGAAATAACATCCGCCTGAGGCACCGCAGCAGGTTCATCAGTATCCTCCACATTTATCAAATGGTAATCAGTATTCGTAACAAGATAAACTACAAGCACAATAACCAAAACAGCAACAAGCGCCACAATAAGAATTTTAGAATCCCTGAAGTCAATCTTATTAACCATCTCCACAACTTTCTTAGAACCAGTTTTCTTAGAAGCCTTCTTAGCCTCCCCTTTCTTCACTTTCTTCTTAGCCTCTCCCATCAAGTATCCTCGTCAAACAAATTTAAAAACCTTCCCTTCCCAAGACTAATATGCCCACATCGTATAATGGTATTGCACTGGACTTGAAATCCAGGCCTTTCGAGGCGTCCCGGTTCGATTCCGGGTGTGGGCGTTCTCACCTCTCATAAGCTCTATCTCCATCAACCCGATACTCAACTCTAGATTCAACCCCCAATCTTTTCTCAATAGAACTAATAACAGTCTCGTTAACTCTAACCCTCACCGGGCTTAATCCAAAAAAAACTCCAGCAACAAATCCAACATAAAATGATTTCTCAAACAACTTCCCCGTTCTAACCTTATTCTCAAACAAGCTTCCCATAAAATTATCCTAACACATCTAAGAAGACTTCCTTGTTCAAAAGACAAAGCTACAAAGGCCCCATCTCGATATCAAAGCAGCCAGTCTAACTAAACCCCACTGCTTCTAAATTTAAATTAATCAAATTTATCCGAACAATGAAGCCAAACCTTCAGCCGCTTCAGCTTTTGGTTCTTCTTTCTTCTTTTCTTCTGGTTCTTCTGCTGCTGGTGCGCTAGCCGCTGCCGGAGCCGCTGCAATAGACGCGTTCGCAAGCTTGTCCGCGATGTCTACGCCAGATAAACTAGCAACCATAACCTTAACCTTCGCTTCGTCAACCTCAGCGCCAGTCGCGGAAATAACTGCCTTCAAGTTATCTTCGTTGATATCCTTTCCAACCTTGTGCAACAAAAGTGCCGCATATGTGTATTCCATTTTGTATTATTCAAGATTAACCAAACAAGCTAGAAAGACCCGCTGCCGACTCTTCCTTTGGTTCTTCTTTTTTAGTTTCTTCTTGAGTTTGAGTTTCTGCCACAGCTTCAACAGCCACTGGCTCCGGTTCTGGTTCCCCGCTAATTATCCTACTAACAATCCCTTCCTGAACCCCAGCCTTACTTAAAATAAAATCAATAGTCGTTTCATTCATAATTCCCATCTCAACAGCAAACGGCAAAGCCCGACCAAAATCATTCATAATCATTTCGACCATCCCGTCCTTGTCAATCTTAATATCAACATAAACCTTCTTCTCATCATTATCAAAAGCAGCAATAGGCTCAATCCCAACCTCAAAAGGAATAATATCAAGCTTAGCCATAATCGACGCAACAGCCTCAGTAACTTCCTTACCTGCCTTTAAAATAACCTTATCTTTCATAACCGCAATTTTCCCATTCTCAACCTTAGGTGCAAGTCCAACAGCACTCAAAGCAGAAATATCAGGACCAGGAATCAACTCAGTAGGCCCAGCTTTAACTTCAATATCAAAAGGCGCGATCTGCCCAGCCTTAGCCTTAGCCGGACTCTTCTCATCAGCCAAAACACCAGCAATCTCAAACGCATCCTTATCCGAAAACAACATAGCCGTCGAGTCATCAACATGCTTAACCAAATCATGCAACTCTTTAATCCCACAATGACCCAAAGCAAAATTAACCAAACTCTTCTTAACAACCTGAACCTGAGCCTTGCTTCGGAGTTTCTTCTTAATATCCTGAAACTGCGCCGACGGCAAACCTTTAATAGAAATAACCATAACAGTTTTCTTCTTCATCAACTCAGCCAATTCCTTAACCTTAGCTTTCTTAAAATCCGAAACATGCGTCGTAGTATCATGCTCAACAGTAACTTCCATTACTTCTTCTCCACAATTACAACCGGCTTGGTCATAGTAAATTTAATCAAAACTTCCTTAACATTATCATTCTTCCTCGGCAAAATTTTCTCCAATCCCTTAATCGCAGCCGCAATATTCTCAACCAACTGATCATCACTCATATCTTCCTTCCCAACAGGAATCTTAATCGCCATCTCTTTATTCTTAACCTTAATAGACTTCTTCATTTTCTCAATCATCATGTTAATCATAGCATCTTCTTCCTTAGGAATAATTCCAGCTTGTGGCGACGGCATTTTATTCATAGGGCCAAAATATCGACCAAACTTCGTAGCAACTTTCCCCATCATCGGAGCAACCGCAATAAAAGCATCATAACTCTTAGCCAACTTCTTAATATCCTTCCCTTCCTTATACTTCACAAAATCCTCTTCGGTAATCGTATCAATCAACTTCGACCTCTTCGTAAAAAACCCAGCCAACTTTTTCTCACGACCATGCGGAACCATAACAAAAGTATTCAAAGCCTCTTTTCTAACATCAAAATTTTTCAAATTCACAATTAAGTCCACGGTCTGCACAAACTTCCGCTTCTTCTCTTTCCTTAACTCAACCAATGCGTCTTTAATTTCCATGATACATAAACTGTTAGAATAAACGTTTTTATCCGCGCGGTATTAAACCTGCTACTAACAGTAGTAATAACCTAGCGAAATTTGCCTATATAAAACTTACTATCCACTACAACAATCCTTATATAATCCCCAAGATAATTTTTAATATGGAACTAGTAGCATTATTATCAACAGGAAAAGGAACATGGGGCCAAATCTCAGGACTAATCCAAAAAGGCGAATGGGAAAAAGTTGTCGTACTAGGTCCCGCTTTCGCAAAAGAATTCACAGTCCACGGCGAAGCATTCGACTTCATAGAATTCGACCCAAACAAATCCCTAATCCCACTCAAAAAAGAACTCGAGAAAAAATTACAAGGAAAATTCGAAGGCCTAGAAGTCGCACTCTCAATCGCATCTGGAAACGGCAAAGAACACATGGCCCTCCAATCAGCCCTACTCTCACTCCCCGTCGGAATCAGATTCACAGCCCTAACCAAAGACGGCGTCGTAATGTTGTAACTATCTTCTCCAGAAAAAAACAATTAGAGCAAACAAAAAGGTTCCAAAGATATCTGAATAAAGTTCTGAATAACTAGAAATTCCTTCCTGAACAACTACTTCTGTGAATAGCATAAATATTGAAAATAAAATGGAAAGAAAAAATAAAAAGATTTTACCAAAGTAATTTTTGTTTTTAGATAATAATAATGCAAGACAAAAAATAAACAATGGAACCACAATAAAAGCAATGATATGAGAAGAAGTATCCCACAAGGGTAAGTGAAGGGGGCTCATAATGTTAATGCGATTATAAAACAAGGATCCATAACTATTTATGGAAGCAAATACTCCACCCATAAAGCAGATTAACATTACCCATAGTTCCTTTTTATTTTCTTTAATCCATTTCATTATAACACTTCTCAACACTTCTCAATTTTTAACTTAGCACCCTTCCTAGAAATACAAACAACACAACTCCTTTCATCCTCAGCCGCAATTTCATACCCGTCCAATTTCTCAGCCAACTTCAAAGCATAATCCTTAACCGCATCAAACCAAGGCTGATTATCATAACCCATCCGACCCCGAGCGAACCCAACAGACTTATATCCTTTCACATGAACAAAATCCGGCTCAGCCCTCCGAATCAAATCACAATACTCACCAACATTCTCATCCAACATATTAGTTACTTTAGCAAATTCCCCCTCCTCGCCAATGTCAACCAATGTCATTCTAATCACTCTCCGAACCCGACCCTTCATCCCCCTAATCACATCCAACGTTTTCAAAAACTCATCCCAAGCATTTTTCTTAGTAGACCGATGCCAAATATCAAACAACCTCTTATTAGGAGCATTAGTAGAAACAGTAATCTGCGTAGGCAAATCCTCGTCACTAAACCCAGCAATCACTTCCGGATTCAATCCATTGGTAACCAAAAAACTAACAGCCCCCCTTCGACGAATCTCTCTAAACATCTCCCCAAGACGTGGGTATAAAGTCGGCTCTCCAGATAAACTAGTTGTATAAAGTTTAGGCTCCATAGCCGCCTCCAACTTTTCAATGTCAATTCCCTCACGTCCCCTAAACCCTTCCAATAACTTTTTCCGAGCCTCAACAATCCCATCCAAAATCTCAACCGGGTCATCAACACGAGGCAACTCCGTCCCAAGATTCATTTCAATCGGCCGCCAACAATGCAAACACTGATTTTCACACCACATAACACTAGGCGTCATCTGACAACACCCAGCACAACTAATCCCATAAAACTTCTCCTTCCAACACTCGCCATTCCCACGCAAAGAATTCTTAGTCCAACGACAAATCTGCACCGCACTAGTTTCCCCAACAAGCGCATAATTCATTTTCTCCAACCTAGATCGAACATCGTCTTCACAAATTTTCCGCTTAGGATTTTTTCTAACCATATCAAAACCAAATTTCAAAGATTTATAATTCTATTTGCGACCATTTAAATTTTCTCCAGACAAAATAAGTGAGTCGTACAATTCGCTCATCACATCACCCCAAGAGTCTCTAGTAATAGCAATATACCTATCTTTAGAATAAGGAACCCATCTATCATTTATTACAACGCCACCCCTAAAAGAATATTTTATTCTACCAAAAAAAACAACCTCTGGTCTCGTTACAGTATTCTCAATCATGACGTCAGCCCATCTTCCCTTAAGACCATTATAGTTTCCAAATCTCATCAATCCCTATCCCAACATTAACATTTTATATATTCTTCCAATCACCCTTCCAAAATTTTTTTACAATCAGTTTTTATAGATTCAATATTTTTTGAAGTAAACCCAGTCTCGTCTCTCCAACCCTTTGAAAAAGTTTCATACCTTGCCACAATTTGTAAATATAACCGAGCATATATTCTTTTTTCTTCCGGCCCATACTGAGGAAAATCACGATTTAATGCCCACCCCATATTTTTGCAAGAACGTTCAAACTCTACAGACTTACTAAAATAATCATCCATCATTTCACCTAGTCAGCCTCAATCTTTAAAAAAATTTAGATAACCTCAAACAACCAAAAAGCCATCAATATCAAGAACGATAACAATATCAAATATCCCGCAATCTTATACGCCCACTTTGCAGTTTTCTCATGTCTCGTAATACTTAAAACAGTCAAATAGAAAAATCGTCCACCGTCCAACATCCCAAGCGGCATCATATTAAACAAAGCCACAAGCAAATTAATTATCATAACCCACCAAAGCAAATGATAAATAAAAATAACAAAATTCTCATTCCGAATCGGCTTGTAGTAAATTGAACCGTCCTTAAACGACATAAATTTAGCAAAAACCGTCTGAATAACTCCACGAGGACTAACCTCATTGTGCCCAACTCCAAGATAAGCACGACCAGCCTCATTAGGATGTTCACTTAAAGTCAAACTATATTCCTGAGTTTCCATCGTAGTTTTATCCTCAGTAACAAAATTAACAACATCCCCAGGATTCTTCGTTATCAAAAACAACATTAAATCATTCTGATTTTTTATCTTCACATCATTAGCCTGAATAATCGCCCCCCTTATCTGAGACCTAACTGCATCAGTGTCCTCAACTACAACCATAGTCAAATTAGAAAATGCAGGATTTAAAACAGCCCCCTTAAACTCAGAGCCCATTAAATAACTCCTGCCATCAACCATTAATTCAGTCAAATTAGTGTCCGCAATCTGCCCTCCTAAAAGCATAGAAAGCGTCCCAACATCAGCGCCAACACTGTCAATTGAACTCACATTTACTTCAGCAAGCCCATAGCTATTAAAAGCATAGCCCGAAGCCGTAAACGAAGTAGAGAAAAACAAAACATACAACCCATAAAAAATCAAAGCAAAAACAATATTCGCAAAAACCCCAGCAGCCAAAACAGTCATCTGCTCCAACTTCTTCTTCTTATGGAAACCCTTCTTTTCTTCCTCAACAAACGCCCCTAAAATCGGTCCAAGAAAAACCAACCCAGTCGACTTAATCTTAACCCCAAACAGCTTCATGAAAATCCCATGACTAAATTCATGAACAATCGCAACAACTCCCAAAGCCACAATAAAATAAGTAAAATAAAATGGAGGGAAAAACGATTCCATTCCAAACAGCTTAGGAAAATACGGAATCAACGGAGCAATCGGAGGCGCCGCAACCATTTCTACAATCTCCTTCGAATGTAAAACATATATAAGAACAGTCTTTCCCAGCATCCAAATCATACCACCCATCAAAACAAACCCAACTCCAACAATCAAATATTTCAAAGCATGAAGAGTTTTCTTACAATGAGTACCAACCCAATTTATGGCATCCACACCAACCTGCGTCCGATACATAAAAATAATCCCCTCACGACTCAATTGCTTCTTTCGCGAACTAAGAAACCAAATTACAAATGCAGTAAACAAAATCAAAAAACCAATATCATACACCAAAAAGCTCACCATCTTATTAAATATAAAAAAGAGTTTAAAAAACTACTTCTTTCGCACAGGTCGAAAATCAGTTCCACCACACTTTCGACATCTAGCTTTCCCGCCCAAAATTTTCAAAGGTTCAAGCTTCATCTTATGCTTACACACCTTACAAACAAAAGCATTCTTATACAATCGATTTTGCGCCGCTGGAATTTTTGTTGCCATGTTAATTCATCAGAATTTTAGTTTTTAAAGTTGTCGATAGGTTGTTAAAATATTTAAGAAATTAAACAACTTTTTTAATTAATTTATCGCCTTCAACATCCCAATATTCAACCACAACACCGTCAGTAACAGTGCCCTGCAAATCTTCAGGAATTGTCAAATCCAAATTCTCAAAACTCTCACTATCCATAATGCTAGCAGTATCTCCACTCACCGATAGAACCTGAGCCTGCCTCTTGTCAATCATAGGAACCTCAAACTTATCATGTCCAGGAATAACCATAACTTTCTTCTTCCCAGTCATAATCGAAACAGCCTCAAACCGAACCTTAGCGTGACCATGCTTTCCAGTTTTAGAAATATCCATTTTCTTAACCTGATGTGCTACGTTGTCAATCAATAAATAAGTTCCAACACGCATCTCCGTCGCTTCAATAACTCTTGCTACCATATTTAACAAAACAAAAAGTTCATTTATAAAAGTTTGCTAAACCCAACTCTTAAAAACCCATCATTCTCAATTTAATCATGACAATCAAAAAAAACGACTTCGTTGAGGTTGAATTCACAGGAAAAATTACAAACACAGACGAGATTTTCGATACAAATATAAAAGCACAAGCCGAAAAAGCAAATCTCAACGCCAAAGACATCAAGCCATTCGTTCTAGCAGTCGGACACAAGATGTTACCAAAAGGTTTCGACGATGACATCGAAGGAAAAGAATTAGAAAAAGAATACACACTCGACCTAAAACCAGAAGACGCTTTCGGAAAACGAAACCCTCAAATGGTTAGAATGATCCCAACAAAGCTTTTCCATGAACAAAAAATCGACCCACAAAGAGGAATGCAACTTTCCCTTGATGGTCAACTCGTAAAAATCTTATCATCCGACCGAGGCCGAACACTAGTCGACTTCAACAACCCACTCGCAGGAAAACCAGTCACCTATACATACAAGCTAAACAAGCAAATCACAGATGACAAAGAAAAAATCAATGCAATGCAAGAATTCCTATTCCGAAAACAATTTGAATTCGACCTCAAAGACAAAACAGTAACCTTCAAAATCACAAAAGAATTCGAGCCATTCATCAAAATGTTCGCCCCAAAATTCGAAGAAATCTTGGGTTTTAAAGTCGAAAGTAAAATAGTTGAAGAAAAGAAACCCGAAGATAAAAAAGAATAACTATTTGCGACTATGCTTCAATTCTAAATTATTAACCAATCTCTCAATCTCACCAATTTCTGGAGCAAAATCAGGTTCACTCTCTCCAAAATAAGTAAAGCTAGGAAAAGAATCTTCATCAGCAATCAATCCATGATAAAGTACTTCAAGAATTTCTTTTTGTTCAACCCAATATTTCAAACATTCAATATGACCGTCACCACCTCTTAATCTCACGACATTAATGAAATTAACCCCATTACAAACAAGCTCCCAATATGCCCTAAAATTAGCAGATTTAGAATGATCTTTATCGACAAAGGGCACCCCCGCCTCCACCTTATCACCTCCAAATCTTTTCTCTTTCTGTCTTTGGTTTTTCTCACGTCTCTTTTTCCAATATTCCCTTCTACTTGATATTACCATAAGAGCTCCAATCCCAATCCCTTTAATAATTTTTATATACACAATTATCCACTCAACCCCACAAATTATTATAAACTCAAATTTCCCCAATCACTCATGGATGATATACTAGAAAGAGATGATATTTCAGAACTACAGCCGTTTCCTCAAGCCAACGCAAATTCTGAAATAGATAGAGAGTTAGAGGAAATTCTAAAACGACAATCCGCAAGAATAAAAGTTGTCGGTGTCGGAGGTGGAGGCGGAAATACAACATCAAGAATGAGAGAAATCGGAATAAAGGGCGGCGAAATTATAGCAATAAACACCGATGCCCAAGATCTACTTTACGCGAACGCAGACCAAAAAATTCTAATCGGACGTGAAATCTCAAAAGGATTAGGCGCAGGAAGTAATCCTCGAATCGGAGCAGAAGCAGCAAAAGAACAACAGCAAGATATCAAGAAAAAATTAGCACACTCAGATTTAGTTTTCGTAACATGCGGACTCGGCGGTGGAACAGGTACGGGAGCAGCCCCAGTTGTAGCCGAAATCGCGAAAAAACAAGGAGCCCTGGTAATCGGAGTCGTAACTCTACCTTTCACAGTTGAAGGAGCAAAGCGAATCGAAAACGCAATGGAAGGCCTCGAAAGAATGGAAGGAATCGTCGACACACTAATTGTAATCCCAAACGACAAGCTACTAGACCTAGCCCCAGACTTACCCCTCCCAACAGCATTCAAAGTCGCAGACGAAATACTAACAAACGCAGTAAAAGGAATAACAGAACTAGTAACAAGTTCAGGATTAGTAAACCTAGACTTCGCAGACATCAAAGCAGTAATGGCAAACGGTGGAGTTTCCCTTATCGGAATGGGCGAATCAGACTCATCCGACCGAGCAATGGAGGCAGTCGACAAAGCCCTGAACAACCCACTTCTAGACGTCGACATCAAAAATGCCCAAGGCGCACTAGTCAACGTCATCGGAGGAAATGATTTAGCACTAGACGAATACAAAAAAGTCGTCCAAAAAATCGGCGAACAATTATCTCCAGATGCAAAACTAATCTCAGGAGCCCAAATCTCAAAAGACATGGAAAAATCCCTAAAGGTCATGGTAATAATCACAGGCGTAAAATCCCCGCAAATTTCAGGAGAAAGACTCCCACCAGAAGTCGCAAGAAGAAAAGACATGGAAGGAGAATTAGGAATAGAATTCTTCGATGAGTAATCAACAATCTTAAAAACCCAAAACTTCTATAATCAACATGGCAAGCAAAATATCAAGAAAAATTTCGTCGCAATATCACAAATATCTAAGAGTTTGGCGACTTCTAAAAAAGCCAACAATGATGGAATTCAAAACCGTCTCAAAAGTCTCAGCAATCGGTCTTTTAGTCATCGGAGCAATAGGATTCGCAATCTCAATCGTTATGAAGATGATGTTTTAATATATCACGTCTTTCTCTAAAATTAGAATAATCATTCACAAAATAAGACATTAATTCAACGGCATAATGAGAAACCATAGCAGACCCAAGCGTAATAGCTCCAATCATGGCAGCACCCTCCATAATTTCCCAACCAGTAAGATTTTCCAAGGCCATACCTCAATTAAAGAATTAAGCTTTATATTTACTTCCAACCTCAATCACCAAAATCTTTTTAAACCAACATTTTCTAATTTAAATATCTAATTCTTAGATTTTTAAGAATTAGCTGGAGCAAAATAATGGCAATTGGTTATGATGACGAATTTGACTATCTCGATGAAGAGAAAGATAGCAACGCAACCGAAGACGCTTTCGCCCCAAAAATCAAGGGATCAAAAAAACAATCCTTAATGCCAGAAGAATCAGCAAACGAAGAATCAGTTGAAGAACCAGAAGAAGAAAAGAAGTCCGAAAAAGATTTAACCGAAAGAGGGAAAGCCTTAGCTAGAGAAGAAGCTAAAGCAACAGAAGCCGCAAAACCAAAAAGAGAATTTGAAAATGTGATTTTTGTAGTAAAGGTTACAACAAACAAGGAAGACAAAGCCCTTGAAATGATCGCTGACAAAGTTAAGAAGAAAAAAGTCGGAGTCTACGCACTTGCACGACCACACGGACTTCGAGGTTACGTATTCTTAGAATCCCCTGACCGAGAACACGCAGAAGAAGCAGTCTTCAACTTACCCTACGTCAAAGGAATCATCGGCAAGACAGTAACCTACGAAGAAATCAGACAAATGCTCGAGCCAGTCGCAGCAGACATAAAAATCGAAAAGAACGACATCATCGAAATCATCTCAGAACCTTTCAAGAACGAAAAAGCAAAAGTCGTCAGAATAGATAAAGCAAAGAACGAATGTGTAGTCTCTCTACTTGGAGCAGCAGTCCCAATCCCAGTTACAGTAAAACTAGATAATATAAGAGTAATCAGAAGGGAGGAACTCGAAGACGAGGAATAGTTTTAGCTAAAAGCTTAAAAACTAACCTTTCAAAAAAATACAATGGCATTAATCAAACTTTTAGTTGAAGGCGGAAATATGACCCCAGGACCAGCGGTCGCTCAACAGCTAGGACCAATGGGAATCAACATGGGACAAGTTATTTCCGACGTAAACACAGCAACATCAGGGTTTAAAGGCGTCACAGTTCCAGTCCACTTAAACGTAGATCCAGCAACAAAGGAAGTCTCAATCAAAGTATTATCCCCACCAACTTCAGAATTAATCAAAAAAGAATTAGGAATCGAAAAAGCCTCCGGCGCAAGATTAAAACAACGAGTAGGAAATTTCGCAATTGAACAAGTAATCGGTGTATCAAAAGCAAAACACGCCAGCATGCTTTCAAACGAGTTCGTCTCAACTGTAAAATCAGTCATCGGAACTTGCCAAGCTCTAGGTGTATTAGTTGAAAGCAAAGAAGCCCCAGAAGTATTACAAGAAATCGAAGAAGGAAAATATAAAGAAGAAATCGAAGCCCAGAAAACTGATATTGATCCAGAAAAACAAAAAGAATTAGATTCATACTTTGCAGGAATTGCAGAGGAACAAGAAGCAGTAAAGAAGGCCGAGGAAGCTGAAAAGGCAGCCGAAGAAGAAAAGAAAGCCGAAGAAGCAACAGCAACCCCAGAAGCCGAAACAGAAGAAAAGAAAGAATAACTTTATTAATTAAACAATCACCTCATAATCGTGGGGCCATGGTCTAGCCTGGTATGATTCGAGGTTTGGGACTTCGCGACCGCAGTTCAAATCTGCGTGGCCCCATTCAAATTCAGAGAAAAGCCCCATTCACTAAAATAACAAAACAAAAATGGCAGTAAAGAAGAAGAAAATCGGAAGCGCAGGAAGATTCGGCGCAGGATATGGTAAGGTAAAAACCAAACTTATAGCTGTAGAAGCAAAACAGCGAACAAAACAAGATTGCCCATTCTGTAAAGGCAGAGCGAAAAGACAAGCTAGGTCAATTTGGCTATGCTCAAAATGCGGAAAGAAATTTGCAGGAGGAACCTTCCACCTAAAGGACTAAAAACCCTTCTGGATATAAAATAATATGGCAGGATACAAATGTTTTCATTGTGGAAAAAAACTCAAGTCGGACGACTTAAACAAACGTTTTGTCTGTCCAGATTGCGGCTCAAGAATTTTCTACAAACCACGAACTAAAATGAAAACAGTAAAATCAGATTAATGGCAGAAGAACCAACGCAACCAGCAAATCCATTAGCAAACCTAGATGAGGCAACTCAAGCCAAAATCCAGGAATTGCAAATGATGGAACAAGGCTTTCAGCAACTTTTAATGCAAAAGAATGCATTTTCTATGGAATCAAACGAAACAGATTTCATAATCAAAGAAGTTGAAAAAACATCTGGCGAAGTTTCAAGGATCATCGGAAACCAAGTTGTTATCAAAACAACAAAGGAAGAAATTCTAGAAGACATGAAAAACAAGAAAAAGCTAATCGATACAAGAATGAAGCAAATCGACGAGCAAGAAAAAGAATTTTCCGAAAAGATCGAAAAAGTTCGTGAAGAAGTAATGAAAGCAATCCAGGGATAATCCCACTTTTTATTATTACTTAATTTTCTTTATTTTTAACACGACGAGAGTCTATTCTTCCTCGATAAATCAACACAATTACTTCACTACATAAATATTTAAATACTGACAATCTAAAAGATACATATGGCATTCAACCTATTCAAAAAAATTCGAGGCGGCGAAGAGGAATTCTCCCCAGAGTTCATAGAAATTGACTTAGAGAAAGAAAAATCCAATTCAAAGGTCTTAGTAAAAACATTCGTTCTAAAAGTCTATGAAGACATCAACCCAATCTTAAACGCTCTTCGAGAAGGCTACACAATCGCAGTTATAGACATCAAAACATTAAAATCAAAAGACGTTGTCGAGTTAAAAAGAGCAATTTCAAAAATTAAGAAAACAGTAGAAGCACTTGAAGGAAAAATCGCAGGATTCGGAGAAAACGTTGTAATCGCAACACCTTCAAAAGTTTTCGACATTCAAAAAGGCGAAGCAGAATTCGTAGAAACCCCAAGATCTGACGAACTCGAAAGATACTAATTCTCCCTCAATTTTAAAAAGCATTCTTATCTAATATACCTATGAAAACCCTATTCATAGAAACAAAACGAAAATTCAAAGATTCAGATATAAATCTATCCTTATTAGATAATCTAAAAGGCAAAACAATCTCGCTAGCAGCCACTATCCAATATATAGACCTCATCCCAAAAGTAAAATCCTACTTAGAATCCAAGAACAAAAAAGTCATAATCAAAAAAGGAGCACATTACAAAGCCCACATCCTAGGCTGCAATTCATCAGCACTAGATAAATCAGCCGACACCCTTCTCGTAATCACCGACGGAAAATTCCACGCAATAAATAACGCAATCCAACTCCAAAAACCAATCCTAGTTTTCTCTGGCAAAACCCTAGAAAGAATCACCCAAAAAGAAATCGACGACCACAACAAAAAAACACTAACAAAAAAGAAAAAATTCCTAACAGCCGATAAAGTAGGATTATTAGTCTCATCAAAACACGGCCAACACGCTAAAAACATTAAAGCAATAAAAAAACAAATAGAAAAATTCGGCAAAAAAGCCTACATCTTTGAATCAAACAATATAGACACGTCAGAATTCGAGAACTTCCCCCAAATCAAAATGTGGATAAACACAGCATGCTTCGGTCTAGCAAGAGACGACATGCGAATCATAAACCTTTCAGATATATTAGAATTTATAAATTAAGAAACGCCACAGCCATTTTGACTGGAAGTTTGTGTCTTTGGTGGGTGGATATTGACTTAAGGAAGGTTAGACAATTCAACCCATAAAATTACGTCTGCAAGAATTCTGGAATCTTTAATTTGTAAGCCCGAAGCCTTTGCTATCTTTTTCATATCCTCAAGGCTATATGATTTTGATTTTAATCCACTTTCTGAATAAAATATCTCATCAACTTCATTAATTTTAAAAATTTTAATTCCTACAGTTTTATACCAATTCTTTCTGTCCTCTAGGGTTCCTTTTAGATATACACTTATGAAAATACTTTTCTTGGTCACTTGTGAAATTTGTTTTAAAGTTTGAACTTCGTCCTTAACATTCCCTAGGGTATTCCAAACACAAAGGCTAAAATCAAAATATTTTAAAGGAAACATTTTACTTATATCTTCCAAATCTCCTTGGAGAATTTTAACATTAGAAAAATTCTTTGCAACTCTTCTTGACTCTTTTAGCATAAGATGTGCATTATCTATTCCTATGAATTCCTTTACAAATGGAGCAATTTTTGGAATTAATCTTCCGATCCCAACTCCTGCCTCAAGAATTTGAGATTTTATATTTAGCTTAGTTCTTAACAGCCTCATTTCATCATTTATATATTTTTGATATTTTTTGGGATAATATTTAGGAATCAGTGCTTTGAATTCTCCTTGTTCAAAATCTTCTCCTTCAAAAAACTTTTCTTTCATTACTCCCACAAGCTTTCTAATTATAAAAAACTTATCCCCCTATCTATCACAAGTACGTGGTCGACAACACTTAAAACGTTCACCCATGGAAGTCACAAAAGTCATGGACGCCCCAACCGACTCCCAGTAAAAGTACACAAGATAACGTACGAGATTCACTCTCGGGAGTTATCCCTAAAAATTCTGCAGAATTTTCCCAACGATTTTTTCACCAGAAAAAATGTTGATGTTTACACCTTCGCCATCGAGAACACAGTTTTCAGCGCAACAATAATCGTAGCAGGTACAAATAACACCAATAGCGATGTCAAAACATTCCTAAGAGCAGTCACAACATAATTATTCAAAGCAACATATTTCAAAGGCTCAACTCCAAGCGCCCCAACAATAACCAAAGAAAGACTCGCTAACAAAAAAGTTTGAGAATTTTTATCGCCAACATTCATAAAACCAACGATAAGACCAATAAGAACCAAAGCAGAATAAAACAGCCCACCAGCCTGCTCAAGCGATTTATTGAATAATCCAAAAACAATAGCCAAAACAACACCTGTCAAGAACGCATATGCCCCCAGCAAATTCTCTCTCGATTTCACCATAATATTACATAATTCATAAATTTATAAACTTTCTCTTAACTAGCTCAAATCAATATTATCCAAAAAGTATCGAAAAGTTTATAAAGTGACGTAATTCAATAATTACAACATGAAACAAAACAAATTCACAATTTTGGGGATTTTCGCAGTTTTACTTCTAACTTTAGGTTTGGTTAGCGCAACGACAAGTAGCGTTATGTCAATCGACAATTTAATTACCCCAACAAGTGTAGCAGAGAACGCAGGTTCTTTCACGTTCACTTTTAATATAACTTACACAGGAGCATCTTCAGACGCAAACATTTCTTTCGCAGATTCAATTGTTTCAACTTTCGGGACATTAGTAATCCCAAACGCAGAAAATATGGATGGTGTTGCATCTGAAACAAAAACAATTACAGGAACAGTATCAAACTTCGCAGATAAAGGCGGACAGGACTTAATAGTTACAATAAACGCAACAAAAGATTCAGCAAGAGACGATGAAACAAATTTCACAGTTTCAATTACTGACGTAACAACAGACGTATACGGATGTATGGACTCAAGCGCAAACAACTACGACTCATCTGCAACAGTAGATGACGGATCGTGTACATACGACGACCCGAACTACAACTTCTGTGAAATTAACGGAAATGTAGGAGACTTAGAAATAGCAGACTTTGTAATAAACAACCTTGGAAGAGGAGAAGATGAAGAGTGGGAATTACTTGATGAAGTAGAAATCGAAGTAGAAATCGAAAACACACACAATACAGACGATGTAGATGATGTATTAGTAGAAATCAAAATCATGCACAACGGAGAAGACGTTACAAGCGACTTCGATCTTGACAACGAAGAAGTAGACTTAGGAAGAATCAAAGACGACGAATCAGAAATAGCAATCTTCACAATTGACGAGGTCCCAGCAGATCTTGACGAAGGCGATTATAAATTATATATTAAAGCATACTCAGAAAATGACGAAGATACGCAGTGTATAGCAGAATCAAATGACATGGACAAAGACACATATCAAGAAATCAAGATAAACAGAGAACACGATCCAGCAGTTGTTGTTAAAGAAGATATCTTAAAAGTCTCAGCTTCATGTGGAGACGAAAACGTAATGTTAGCTCTAAACGTATATAACTTAGGTTCAGATAAGGAAGAAAAGGTTTTGGTAACACTATCTAACTCACTCCTTGGAATAGATGAAAAGATAGTTATCGATGACTTAAAGTCAGGAAAAAGGAAAGAAGTAACATTCTTCTTCGACGTCCCAGCAGACTTAACAAAAGAAATCTATGACTTAGAAGTTATGACCTATTTCGACTACGACGATGACGAAGACGAAATGGACCTATTAGCTTATGATGAAGATTCAGACGAAATTGACGAAGACTACTCAGTAAGATTAGAAGTTTTATCTTGCCAAGGTCCTTCACCAACAATTAACGTAGCTTTAGAATCTGAAATGACTCTAGGCGAAGAATTAGTAGTAAAAGCTAGGATAACAAACAACGGAGCAGAAAACGATTTCGCGTTCACTATTGTAAACTACGAATCATGGGCAGAACTTGTAAGTGTGAGCACACAGTCTACATCAATCAATAAAGGAGAATTCGAAGAAATCACAGTAACACTTATACCAAAAGAAGAAGGAGTCCATTCTTTCAATATCAACACGATATCTGACGGAGAAACATACACTCAGCCGGTATCAGTAAACGTCGCAGGAAGCCCAACAATCATCGAAGGAATCAGCGACCCAATCTTCTACATAATCATAGCAATCGTGGTAGTCTTAGTATTAATCCTTTTAACTTTGATTATAAGAGTTGCATCTAGAGGAAGCAAATCTTCAGCTTATTAATTCTCAAAAATCAAAGCACTAAAGTTTTTTAAACAACCTTTCAATGTAATTATATGGACAAAGAATCCAAAAAAATCATAGGATTATTCTCGAGATACATCGTTATAATATTAGCAGGGCTCGGCAATTTATATTTGTTCTACAAAATTCTAACTCCAATCACAATAGTAGTTCTAAGATGGGCGATATCCATCTTCACAACCCCCGTGTTCACAAATAATTTTATTTTCATCAAAGGTATAGCCATAATAGAAATCGTTCCAGCATGCATCGCAGGAGCCGCATTCTATCTATTGTTTATATTGATATTCTCAAGCGCAGATATAGAACCCATAAAAAGACTTTACGCAGCAATCACAGCATTTGCAATACTATTCGTGCTAAACATCCTAAGAATACTGCTACTAATCCCCATGATCAGACTCTCATATTTCGCAGTACTTCATTGGACATTCTGGCACCTTCTATCAACAGTATTCGTACTAGCAGCATGGTTCGCTGTCGTAAAAATATACAAGATCAAATCAATACCAGGTTACTCAGATTTGAAATATATGAAAAGCCTAATGCAATCCGGAAAAAAGACCAAACGAAAGAAAAAGAATAAGTAATCCTGCAATCAATATTCCCAAAGCAATAGCAACAAAACTTCTAAACCTGTCCAACTCCATCATCCACGCCACAGCTGCCCCAGTCCAAGCCCCAGTCCCCGGAAGTGGAATCGCAACGAAAAACATCAACGCAAGATAACCCCAATCATTCATCTTGAGTTTAATCTTCTCAGACTTATGATGAACTTTGTTTAAGAATCGTCCAACGACAGCTCGATAAATCCTGTTTTTCATCAATAACTCATGCAAGAAATCTAAAAACAAAAAAACAAAAAATATCAATAAAATATTTAATATCAACACAATAAGAAAATAAGGCCAAACAGAAATCTGATTCCTAACACAATATTCAACAATAACAGGAAGCCCACCTCTCAATTCAAAAATCGGCAATATAGTCAGAAGAAGCCCAATTAAAATTTGAGTATCCATTATTTCTTTCCGCCAAAATCATCAAGAGTCTCAATCAAAAACTTCTCAACAGAGCTAATATCATTACAGTCATCAATATAAATTGTATAGCAATAAAGATTTTTTTCGTCTTGAGTTATTTTTGATTCATCACCTCTGTCCACAACAACCAAAGTCCTATCAGCAACAATCTCACACGTCGCATAAAGCCTCTCATTCTCTACAGCAACAAACTTATCAGTCGAAGCAACTTCCAAGGCTCCAACCCCAACACCTTCTCTCAAAAAAGCACCCAAATCAATCATCGCCCTAGATATTTCACCTCGACACTCATCAACTTCAGGGCTTATCGAAACAATTCCTCCATGCTTAAACATGTCAAAATTTCCCTCAACAGCAACGTCATTCTTTCTCGGATCTCCCCTCAAATAAATGTTATAGTTAAGGTTTGAACCATCTAATGCCGCAAATCTCCCGTGATAAATTCTCAAATTTTCATAATCCTCAATTCTCCAATCAGCGCCAACATATTCAAAACTCTTAAGGCTCCCCATATAAAAATACGGAACAAAAAAGCTAGCAAAAAGAATAATAACAATTACAAAAAACCAAAGAGCCTGCCTATTCTCGTTCTTTTTCACAGACTCTTTAACATCAGCATCACCTTCAGTAACATTCTCTTTTTCAACTACTTCTTTCTTTGCCATATTCTAAAATTAAAAATGTAAAACCTCATATAAAAATGCATCGGCTCCCTTTATATAATCACCGACGATATAAACACAGTTACCATTCTGATAGACCATATCTTCATCACCCTCCTCAAAAATTATCAAATTACTATTGCAGTCCTTCACGGGCAAATCTCCGTTACAAAAACTCTCATTCAAATCCTCATCACTCCCATTAAACCCCTCTGGCATCACGCAGGCCTCCTGATACCTCAAAACATAATCAGCAATATTACTCAAAATTTCACTAACAGCTTGATTCGACCCAACAAAATAAATCGGTTGCCCAGTATATTGCCCGATATCATAAACTCCTTCAATCGAAACATTCTCAACTTCTGAAGGCAAATTTTGAAAACCAAAAACTCGTCCATCAAGAGCAGCCTTCCAAAGTCCATTTTCTCTATAAAAATCAATATCACCTTCAGTCACCTTCGATTTATCATCATCATCGCCATTAAATAAAGAATATCCTAACGGAGCTATCACCAATAACCCAATCATAACGACTCCAATAATAATTTGATTCCGATGCCTTTTTTTATCAATTTCCGCCTGCGTTTGAATTTTTCTCATGAATAACCATCGAAAAAAGACTTTAAAAAACTAACCTCAGCAAGAAATTCATAAGTCTAAAATAAAAAAAGCCCTTCAGGATCTTCCTTGCGGAAGACCCCGAAGGGCGAGTAAAAATAAAAAATAATAATTTTCTATGTATTGATTTATGCAGTAACTATAGTTCCTTCAGTAGCAGATGTGCCTTTTATCTTAGTTCCGACAGTTGTATCAACGTCTTCATTAATCAAATAAGTAACACCCTTTTCTGTATCAGGAGCATTGTAACCAGCAACTAATAGAGCAGTCTTTCCAGATCTACTAAAAGATTGGATCAAAAACTCACCAGCAGCGATACCTGTAGCAGATGTAAATGCAGCTTCACTGTATGCACCACCAAGTAACTCAGCAGCAACAGCGTTGATAGCAGAACCACCAACAACAATCAAGTTCTTTCCAGCAACAGTAGCAACAGCGTTGTCCATTACCGTCATAACACCAGCCTCTGTAGATGTACTAGCGTCACCGCCAGCAACAACAGAAACACGTGCATAAACTCGATCACTTGGAACACTAAAGACAATCTCATCGTTATCCAAGTTAGCCTCTGGAGTCTGGATAATCTGACCGTTTGTAGTCATGATATCGTTATCATAAGTACCAACAGCAGTACCGCCAACAGTTAAGTCACCAGCAAGACCATCCTCTTTATCAGTAGTTTCACTGTCTCCACCGAACCACTTCAATTTACCAGCAGTACCTGTCAAATTAACACCACCAACATCAATAGTAAATGGTTGAGCAGCCTCACCGTCAACGAAAGTTATCATCAAGTTACCATTTGTAACAGAAACATTCATTGCAACAGTAGTATCACCAGAAATCAAATCACCAATATCTTGACTAACAATATCTGCAGTAGCAGTATTATTACTGTCTGAAGTATGTGCTACAGAGAACCTTGGTCTGATAGAATCTTGAATAGTTCCATCAACGTCACTATAGAACACTTCTAACGAAGAGTTAACTTGAGTTCCTTGTGTCGCATCTGTAGAACTAGCCCATCTAAGATAAATCTTAGAAGTTTCTTGACTAAGTGTCTTTAATACGATAGAGTCCTTAACTCCATCAGTAGACTCAATAATCAAAACAGGAGCATCTAATGTATTAGCAGTAGATGTCAAATCAGTATTGTTCCATAAGTCTTCTGTATCATCGAAGTAGATCTTGAAGTCTTCGTAAGTCACATCAGTTGTGCCTAAGAATTTAACTTCACCGAAGTTTTCTGGAAGCAAGTAACTTCCACCTTCGTAAACTACATCGTCAGTATCTCTAGTCTCCTTTTGGTTGTATTTCACACCAACGTAACCATTAACAGAGCTTAGGTCAGCCATAGTCCAAACCCAAGTTGGGTCGTCCTCGTCTTCGCCAATATATTCTTCTCCATCACTATAAGTCTTGGAAATTTCTTTACCAGCCTTTATAATGATTTTGCTAAGTTCAGGAGCATTAGAATGATATCCTACAGTGTCAACCTTAACCTTTATGCCACCAATCTTCTTAGTTGAACCTGCTGTGATAATCTCTCCATTAATTTGTGCTTTCCCCTCGAAAACATCATCAACTGTAAGAGTCACACCGTCAACGGTAGTACTCTCTCCAATTGCAAGAGAAATTTCATCAGAAGTAACAACTGTAATAGTAGTATTGGTCATAGAATCAATCTCATATTGCTTTCCAAGAAGAGTCAAGTAAAGAACGTCAGCAGTACCGCCAGCGGCAGCCCAATCTGCAGTTACATTAAAAGCATCGTCAAATACATATCTGTATTCAAGAGCTTTATCATTAGTCATAGCAAGAAGTTCACTAAAATCATTATCATCTAATGTAGTTTTAATGGCCATCGTACCAACTCTAATCTCTTCATGAATGTTATAATCATCAGCACCAGAAGCACCACCGTCATCCCAGTTGAGTTTTGTGTCAAGTAGAGAATCGATCTTACTATCTGTAAGTGTAGATGTTATTTTAGAAGCAGCACTAGACGTAGTTAAATTAATATAACCACCAAGAGCAACTTCATCTTCTGTAACTCCAGTAGCACCTGTTAAAGTTGTAACAGAACCACCTGCAGTTGCAGCATCCAAATTAGAAGCAATACTAGAAGCAGCAATATTGTCTGAAGGAGCTGCGTTAGCACCAACAACAATTGCAGTGTTACTTGTAAAAGGAGCCGGGTAAGAAGCAGCAACAGCTGTACCTACAGTAGCACCTATTAAAGCAGCACTTCCTAATACTGTAATAGCTTTTCTAAATATTTTTTTCATTATTATTAAACCTCCTTTCAGTACCATTAGCTTAGCCGCCTTGTTCAAGGCCGTGGTAACCCACGTTCAACGTTTCTAATAGTCTGGCAGGATCTTATAACTAGGGAGCGTTATAAGTTGTCATCTCTAGGGTGTCCCTATATGTACACTGACTAGTCAATGCATTATTGATAAACAATAACGCCTGACTATAACATCCATTTTTCCCTTATAAAGCTTTCCCCAGACATATTAGAAAATATTCGGTTTTTACACCCATTTTCACTGGTTTACTTATAAAGCTTTCGTTGTCACGATAAAATATAACACATTTCAACATAGTTTTACATTCGATAAAATTATTTTTTCAAAATATGGGGTATAAAACACCACCTATACCTAAAGCATAAGGCTTATATATCTAAGTAGTTTTACCATATATACAAAATTAGCCCAAAATCACACAAAAAATGCCCCAAAAAAAGAAAACAAAAATAAGATATGTTGATGTAAATGTTAACAAAGGAAACTTCGTCTCAAAGTTAATGGGCGGCAAAAAAACCCACGATTTCTCAGATGTAAAACTCCTCAGAAGTCTACTGAGCAACGAAAAAGCACGAATTCTTTATGCCATAAAAACCCAAAAACCAAGATCAATTTACGGGTTAGCCAAACTCCTGGGTCGAGATTTCAAATCGGTCAGAGAAGATATTAAAGTCCTAGAAAGATTCGGCTTCATCGATTTTCATTCAGAAAAAGTCGGCAAAAGAGAATCCCTAATGCCAGTTCTGGTAGCAGACAGACTCCAAATAATCATAGATATCTAAATATACACAAGCGCCGAAAAGCGGCGCAACAAAAACACATAAGATATCGTACAAGATTCACTCTTGGAAGATATCCAAAGGAATTCTGCAGAATTCCCCCAAAGAATTTTGCACCAGCAAAATTTTTAACGTCTAAAAGACCTTACAAACCTTCATTCGAATTACTAAACTATCACTACCAGAAACAATACTTCTCTGCGAAGCCAAAACATTCCCCGTGCAATTCCCCTCATCTATCCTCAAAAGCCCCTGCGTCCCATCATCTTCCTTAACAAAAAAATCAAGCTGATAAGCATTCACACTTGCCTCACTTTCCATCAAATCCCCCAAAATATCACTCAGACTCTCATTTAGATAATCACACGCAGAAACCCCCAAATTGCTGCACCGATCACCCTCATAACAACTCTTAAACAAATCCTCAACAGCATCATAATCCGGCTCGTAAACAATCGCACAATCAGTCGTATATTTCATCAAAGCACTCAATATATGACTCGTCTCTAAACTATCGCTCTCATCCGGCCCATCTCTAAGCGAAATCACCAAAAAAACCATCAACCCAACAACAACCAACACAACTATCAAAACAAACCCAACCATCTCCTGCTGCCCCTTATTGTTCCTCATGAATCTTCACCCCCACAACTAATTTTCCAATCTCACACCTCGGCTCACCACCCAATTCCTTCATATTCTTACAAATCGACACATAACTCGAATATTCCTTCACATTACTCTGCCCAGAATCATAAATCTCATAATAATTACAATTAAACCCAGGACATTTCTTAACCTCATCAAACGCAGGATAAACCAAATAAACCTTCACAGAAGCAACAGGCCAAAACACCTCATAAGCAGCACTAAAATCTCCAGTCATAATCCGAAGCTTATCCTCATCTAAAGTCATACTCTCACTAGAATCATAATTCAACTCAGGCATATCTGCAATAACCCGCAAAGAAGAAATCGCCTTATCTCTCTGAAGCGAAGCAGCCCCACCCTGAATATCACCAACCCAAATCCCAAGAAAAAACAACCCAACTAAAACAAAAAAGAACATTACAGCAACTATCATAAACGCCATCTGCATAATTTTCATCTGCCCTCGCGCGCGACATTTCACCATAATCCACACAACTCCATATCATTTCTCCTCTCAAGAGTATCACCTAAAGGCCGCAAATTCATCAAATCTTCAGTAGTAGCATTACCAACCAAGCCACTCCAAACAAACAAATCCCCTTTCAAATTCGTATTACAGCCTCGAGCATCCATCAAATCAGCCTTCTCAACAAACATCTCCCCAATCTTCCCAGCTCGATACATCAACCGCTCAACATTACACTCATAAATATTCTCATCCGAAAAAATCGCAGCATACATCAAACTCCCAACATAATTCATGTCCTCACCCTTCTTCACAACAATTCCCTCATCATAAACCGAATCACACTTAGACAAACACGATCCATAAACCGAAATATCACAATCACTCCCCTGTCCAAAACAAACATTAACAGCCTCAGGAAAATCACAGCCAACATTTTTCCCAATCGAAATATCATACTCTGAAACCCCAACATTAGGCATCCCAAAACTCAAAACCTCATCAGCAATCTCATCAGGTGCATCCATAAAACAATAATTCTCACTCGTCAAAAAAATCAAATCCGAAACCTTATACGGAAAATCAAAAGGCTTAGAAAAAACATAATAATCCTTACCGGTATTCTTCTCCGAAGAGAAAATATACTTATTATAAACGGAAGTAGCCCCGCCAAAATCGCCCCACTCACCATTCATCCCAGTTTCCGTCGCAACCGCAATATCATTTTTCCCGAAACCACCAGTGAAACAAATATTCCTAATCTTAGTTTCCTGTCTAAAAGCTATCTGACCAAAAGAACCCTCGCTAAAACCGGCTTGCAACGGATCAGTAATTATCGAAATACTTTTTCCAATTTCAGTATTTGACCCATAAACTTGAGTATCTCCCGTATTCATAGCCCCAAAAATCGCCAAGAATAAAATCGCTCCACCAACGATAATCGCAAATAACCACGCAAAATTAAATTGCCCCTTTTTCATAAAAATACAATGCCAATACTTTTTTTAAAATCTCCTAATCAGCTTATCATAACCAACTTATCATAAAAATCCTTCTCGATCCTCAACCCCTTCGAAACCTCGACACAATAAGGATTCCCCTGCGCAGTAATCTTCTCCAAATTAATATGTTCAATCAATTTCCACTGCATATTTTCAGCTTTCTCCGGCGGAACCAAAAAAGTATTAGCCCTATAAACATCATAATTCCGAATCTGATCATAATCCGCCCCAGGCCTAGTTATCGTCGCCGACAAATTAGCAAAACAAACCTTCTCAATCCCCGACGGCAAATCAATATCAAAATTAACAGCACTCGACTGACCACTAAGCGCATCATTCACACCCCCCTGCAACTCACGATAAAACAACCCAACACTCGATGCATCTCCAATATCCAAAAAATAATCAACCGCAATAAATGCCACAACAACAAAAACAACTATCAACAAAATCGCAAAAATCATACCAAAAGGCATTCCCATCGTCTGCTGTCCCCTCTTCAACCTCATAATAATTACATAGCAACCGATTTTATAAAACTATAGCTAAAACTATACAATCTCCAACAACACCATTTTGCCGTTGGTAAAATTAATAAAAAAATAAAAAAATAATTTTTATATTCAGTAGAGGATGTTCAAACCTGCAATATCTCCAAAGTTAAGAGTTCTTTTCCCAATATCTCCTTCCCAAGAATAGCCAAACATTGTTTGTTCTCCACATTCAGAATTATACAAATCTCCTAAACCAATTGCATGTCCAAGTTCATGTGTTAAGATATTTTGTAAATCCATTTTCAAAGGATCTCCATCTCCCCAAGCGAAATCTGTATCCAACATTACGTCAAACTCTGTAATTTGCCTCTTTTTTGGCGGTCCTCCGAAATAACCCCAAACTGAACAAACTGCGATTACACCATCTTGATCATAGTCGCCAAAAGAGATTACATTTGTCCCATCTCCATTAATTCCGGTTGGATAACTAGAATCAAGAGTTTGAACTCCAAAGTTAATAAAATCCGTGTCAGCCCAATCTACCGGCTCATTCCATTCACCTATCGATTTATCAACCGCAGCTACAAATTGCTCTGCCGTAACGCCTTCTTCTCCTTCCGTTACACTTATTAGATAATTAGGCGATGTCCACCATTCCATATCTCTCGATATGAAACTATAACAAGCATCATCTTTTACAGGCTTAGCTTTCTTAATCAATTTAGACCCACCAATCTGTTCATGTCTGCCATCCGCATAATGAATAAACGTGATTTTTTCTTTATATTGTCCAAGTCCTGCTCCTGCAGGCGAAACATATTGCATTCCATTTAATCCAGCACAATGGTCGTTTTCAATTTGTTGTATTATTGCAAAGGCACCCCAAATTTCAGGTCCGATTTCTGTTCCATCAGCAGTCTGCCAAATCTCATCAACCAAAACAGCGTCCGTAGGTGCAGCAACTATCTTAACAAAATAGTTCCATTTACAAATCTCTCCTTTAACCTCATATTCGCCACTTTGATGATTAGTCAACCAAGCTCCAGAACCAATATAACTCTCATGTCCATAGTGTCTATCAAGTAACCCATCGTCATCACAATCTTTATTACTTAACCATGCATCGTTCCATTTCATAGATAATTTAATATCCCTATAATCGTGGCACCATTCCGCATCTCTGTAGGAATCACAATACCCGCCATTAAAAAATCTTCCTTGATAATTATAGCCCCATTCGTCAAAACCAGTCGTTATAGTTTCTCCTTCAGAATTAACCAATTCTCCACTTTGAATTGTCATACATTGACCAGAAGTCTTCTCCTTATTTTCACTCCCAGCAAAAACCAAACCAATAGTTGAAAACATCATCAGCAGAATTAAACTAAATGTTATTATTTTTTTCATATTTTTATACCTCCTATAATTTAGTTAAGTATATGTAATCAACGTCGACAAAGTATTTAAATTTTTATACCCCAGCAGATTATACATTATTATCTTACAAAAAATCCTGAGTCGGTCTCACAACAACCGAACAATCAGCGTCCTCATTTCTAAAGGCATCACGACACTTAATATAATAAGTCTCCTGATCATTCCACTCAGCAACGTGAACACTAGAATTAGAATAAGGCATCTCAACTCCCTCATCAAAACTAAAGTCACAATTATTAAACGAATAAGCACACTCACTATCCCGAACAGTCACAAGCTTCAACATCTGATCTTCCTCATAAATCCTCGCAACAACCGGCGCATTAGTATCAACATCCAAAGTAAAACTCGCAATATCTAAAGCTAAATTCCCACCCTCATCGATACACTTAACATAATAATCATGCTCACCACCAACCAAATCTAACCTCTGCGTATGAATTCCATCATCAGTATTCGTATCATAAAACATAATGTAGTCATTCTCATTACCAGTCTCAGAATAATAACAAACCGACCGACCATTATTACAACCATAAATCGTCTCAGCATATAACTCAACAGGCGCAGGACTAACAGCCCCAAAAATGGTCCCATTAGGCATCAATCTTCTCAACTTCAAACCAGTGCTCCCTCTGAGGCTAAACTTAAAACTCTCTTTATTCTCATTCCTATCATTCTCTTCAACTCCAGGCTGATCCTTACATCTTACATAAAAGTCAGCTCCATCCCTAGGAATCCCACTAAGCTCACCTTGACAAGTAAACAACTGCGCCGCATTCATTTGATAAAGCTCACTCGAACAACTCATCTCATTTTGCATATTATCATAATCCTGATCCTGAGTACTCCACCTACAAGTCGACGGCTCATTAACATAAAACTCAACCATAGCAGTATCCTGTTCCTCAGCAACACACCCACCATTAACAACCGAAGTAGCCTTAACCTGCGGAGCAGTCACGTCTGGCGACGGATCAATACAAAACCGAATAGCATACTCAGCCGAATTCTCATTCCCATTCTTATCCTTACACCTCAAATAAAACGTCAAATCCTTCCCATTCTCCAAAACAAGACCAGTCCCCTCAATCTCAGCAGCCCCAGGCAAACTAAACTTCTCCGAATGATTATAAGAATACAAATTACTCGACCCCACATAACTAATCATCTCATCAAATGTCTCAGTATGATTAAAATCAATCTTACACTGCGCTGGCTCATTAACAGTAATCCCAAACTCCAACGGTGTAAACGCTTTTAAGCACCCATCACTAGATTCTAAATTAACAATCTTAAATCCAGGACCAGGCGGCGAAATCTTAACATCAGTATACTTATGCCCCAAACTAAGCTCATTATAATTCGGCTTAATCACAGGCATATCAACATCCCGAGGATTAATATTCACACACTTCTCATCCACTGTTCCCTCATTAACAATCTCACAATTCTGTCCCAAAGATTTACACCTATACTCAGAACAAGGCAAAGAGTCATCATTACAAATCTCACAATCATTCCCTCCCGACGGAGCCTGCCACGGCATACACTCAAAAGTCACAACCTCAGTATCCATCTTCTGATACATAGCAACAAAAACAACAGCCCCAATCCCAACACCAACCAAAGGATTAGAAAGCCACTTCCAAGACTGCGACTCAAGAATTTTACTATAAGTAGAAAAAAACCTATAAGATCCAGCTCCAGCGGCCAAAGCCGTAGACAAAGCCTCAGTATTTTGTTCCTCCATCCCAAACAAACTTCCAATCATCTGACCAGCAAAATAAGCAATTCCTGCCCAAACCAAACCAGAGACAGCTGCATCAGCAAAAGTTCCTTTAATAAGTCCAAGATGAGAAGATCCAAATTTAGTACTAGTTTGGCCAGCACTAGTAACCGGAGTCTTAGCAACAACGGAAGAAGTTCCTTCAACAGTTTTTGTAACACCATTAGAATTAGTAACGACCATATCATAAGTACCTTTTTCAGCACCAGCAGTAACAGTGGCAGTTGTTCCGTCACCTAAAGCTGCAGTTTCAATACCTTTCTCTCCCATGTATTGTAAGGTTCCACCATTATAAGTTCCAGCAGGAAGTTGGGTTGTTAAGTCAGCAGCATAAGTAGTGGTTCCAGACCAAGAGCCCGTATTGCCCGAGGCGTAATTCGTAACATCAACCTTAGGAGCATTAGAAGGAGGAGTTGGAAGTTTTGAAGTTTCCCCAGCCCCAGCGGATCCCTTAAGTCCCCCAGCACCACCAGTCTCAACAGTAGAGGTTCCTGCTTCTGCAGCATGTTGAGATGTAATAACACTACCATCGCCAATTATACCATCACCATTAATATCATATTGAAGGTCAACTTCACTAGGAGTGCCAGCACTAACAAATTCAATATTCCCAATCATAAATGCAAACGCAAAAACAGACAAAATAAACAAGCCTAATTCAAAACTAGCAACGGATTTTTTAACAAATAAATCAGACCCTTTTTTCATAAATACTACAACAATCAGTTATTTATAAATTCTATTATTCGATAACCCTAAATTTTCTTACATCCGCAGCTCCACTTTCTGCTCTAGCAATTACAACATATTCTCCTGGAAGTAAGGAGTCTTTTCTAACAATACATGCTTTCCCCGGCAATGCGTTATACCGATCAAAAGACTTACCATTTTTGTCTCTAAATTCATAAGAAACACGCTCTCTTTCACTATAAGCCCCTAAATCAATATATATTCCAATGTTTCTATTGTCAATAACATTTCCAGCATCATTACCCAATTCTGAAATCTCAATATTCCCATTTTCATCCTTATCATCACATTCTCTAAAATTCATTCTGGGATCAGGACTCTTATTAGTACGAGTTGGGAAATACTGTTCTGATAAAGTTTTAGCATTGGCCTGCCTATCCCTATTCCTCTGAACATGCTTCCCTGCTTCATATGTAGCAATAGGCATACATCCATTAACAGCAACAGCAGCCAAGCCAGCAAGACCAACTCCTAAAAAACCACGTCTAGTAATATTACCTTTTCTCATACAAACTACAAGAATTCAAACTTTAAAAGCTTTTCGATTTGTCATCACTCTTAAGAGACAAAGAAAGAAATTATTTAATTCTAATTAATCCATAGGTAAATTTTTATAACACTATTCTCTATTAAATATATGGATCTCATTAAACCAAAAAACTTGGAAAGGGGAGACACTATAGGAATTATTTCTCCTTCGGGAGGCCTAGCTCCGTTCGCTCCTCACAGACTAGATAATGCAATTAAATTCTTAGAAAATCAAGGGTATAAAGTAAAAGAGTTTTCTTGCACGAGGAAAAATAATGGATGGGAATCAGCTCCAGCAGAGGAAAGAGCCAAAGATATAATGGCCGCATTTTTAGACGAAGAAGTAAAGGCAATTATATGTTCAATAGGTGGGAACACTCTAAATAAAGTATTAAAATATCTAGATTTCGGAAAAATCGGAGAAAACCCAAAAATATTATGTGGGTATTCAGATATAAGCGTTCTTCATTATGCAATATTAAAAAAGACAGGGCTATCAACTTTTTACGGTCCATGTATGATGACCCAGTTTGGAGAGTATCCAAGTCCTCTGAGCTATACTATAGAATATTTTAACAAAGCAATTGTAAATGGGAACATTGGAGAAGTAGAATCATCAGAAGAATGGACTGGAGAAACCCTAGATTGGTTTGCAAAAAAAGATCTAGAAAGACCTAGAAAATTATCAAAAAACCCGGGCTATAAATGGCTAAAAGAGGGTAAAGCTAACGGAGAATTAATCGGCGGGTGTCTCCATTCCATAGCACACTTAATAGGAACAGAATATTGGCCAAATCATAATGAAAAAATTTTATTTATAGAAACACCAGAAGGGGAAGACTTCAAGAAAAGCGAATCACTGGCCGAAATTGATGCTCAGTTAGCAGACCTCGAAATTGCAGGGATTTTTAAACAAATAAAAGGCTTGGTGATAGGAAGACCTTTTGGCCAATCAGAAAAAGAAGTCGAAAAATTCAAAGAAGCAATTCTTGATAACACTAAAGATTACAGTTTCCCAATTTTATTCGGGATAGATATAGGACATACTGATCCCCAAATAACAATTCCTTTAGGAGCAAATGCAGATTTAGATTCCGAGAAAAATTTATTTATGATAAACAAATAATCTACTAATTAACTTCATCTCTCCCAACTTCTCGAACCCCAGCGCTTGAAACAATAATTTTTTTTGGAACTCCAATATAGTCTGAAAATTTTGCCTTCGTTGTTCTTCTTGTTCTACGGTCATCAAGTAAAACACGCCCGCCTTCAGATCTTATTTTTTCATAAACTTCTCTAGTTCTAGCATAAACATCTTCTGAATCACCAAACATTAAAACAGAAGTATCAAATGGTCTTATCTCTTCAGGCAAGTCAAACCCCCTACTGTCTCTCGAAGCATCAAATGCAGAGTAAAGCATTCTTTCAATACCCATAGAAAATGATCCCAAAACAGGAAAAACATTTTCATTTTTATCGTTAGTGAATTTCAAAGATCTAACTCTTGGAACGTATTCATATCCCATGGCTAAACTTAATGCCTTATTTTGCTGATCATCCCAATTAACATTATCTCCCTCGGGGCATTTATAGAAATATTCCAAATCAAAATCTAAATGAGGCCCTCTTCTAACGTTTTCACCTCTCTTTCTTTTTGTTGCTTTGATCCCCAATCTATCAAAAAGACCTTCACAGGCTGATTCATATTGATTAAGTGAAAGGCCAAATCTTCTTCTATCCTCATCAAGAGATAGCATTGCACAAACCTCAAACTCTCGCAATTTTAAAATTCCTCGAGGATCTTTTATAGGTCTTAGTAGACTCTTATAAAAAAATAATCTCAATGGCAAAGTTCTATAAGAGACAGTATCTCTGTTTAGCCAATCGACAATTTCCATTTCATGGGTTGTAAGCCCTATATACTTTTCCATTGGGCTAGGCAAAGTAACAAACTTTCTCTCGAAAGTATCTTGGATTTCTGTTCCATCGTTTAAAACTTCACGTTTCATATAACTAGGAATTTCAATATGTAACGCGTCCATTCCTTCATGGCTTTCTCTAACTAATCTAGTAAGATTATCTCGTACCATAGATCCAATTGGAAGAGAAAAAGGCAATCCAGGATTCTTAAAAGAGAAAAAAACTCCCCGCTCTAAAAGATCAGATGTTCTAAAATCTTGAAAATTATTAGGAATTTTAAATGAATTTGGAAAAGGCAACTTACTTATTCTCATTTTATTCTTTTAGAAGTATAAAGCTCCGAATCTTCCCAAGCCATTTTATTAGAGAGTATCATTATGTCATATCCCATCTTTGATAAATTTTCTCTAAATAAAAACATGTATTCCTTGTAGTTTTTCATTAATTTTTCTAAAGTTTCTGGGAGTAAATCATTAAGGTGTTTTCTGTTTAATATATCCTCGACAAATCCACTTACAACACCATCCTTAATATAATCAAATTTAAAACTAAGTTCAACATATTTTTCTAAACCAGGCAAATCAAAAAACTTAATCCAATCTTTCTTATAGAGTGGTGTTATATCTACATGTATTGCTTTTGAAACATCTTCAATTAGTTTTTTAGATGGAACCTCCATATAATACATAGGAACTGCTACAATAAATCCAGATTTTTTGCAAACTCGTCTACATTCCTCAAACGCTTTTTCTCTATTGGACATTAAAGAAAGCACATTGCCAACTATTACCAAATCAAATGTTTCATCTTCAAAGGGAAGAGAATTAACATCTGCTTTTTTAAATCTAATATTGTCCAATTTCTCCACATTAGCTCTTTTTGCCGCCTCTTTTAGACTCATTTCGTTTATATCTATAGAAATTAATTTGCAGGGAATCAGTTTGCTTAATTCAATCGCGGTAAATCCAGTACTGGTCCCAATTTCTAAAACCTTACTGTATCTATCTATACAAGTTCTATTTGCAATTTCAAAAACAGTATTTCTCCCACCCGGGATCCTGTTTGTTTCTTTAGTTAAGCCAATTAATTGATTGTAATCCATTTTATCAATATCATCCGCTGTTAATTCTTCAATTTTCATTTTAAGGTTTTAAAGTTCCATCAACTCTTGGGAATTGATTAGCGCTCCAAATAAATGGCATTTCTAAAAGACCCTGTAAAAATCTCTCCCATCCAAGTCCAAATCCAGACGTTTCTTTATAATTATTTAATTTACGAGTTTGAAGGTATGGTTCATAATCTTCTTTTGGAAGATTAAATATCTCAGATTTTTCTTCGAGCTCTTCTCTAGACCTAACCCTATGTCCACTTCCAATAGTTTCTCTATATCCTGGCCAAATAATATCTGAATTATTAGCCACTTTTGGGATTTTACCATCTATCATAGAATGATAAAAAGGAACCTCTAAGAGAGGGAATTCTCTGATTAAAACCATATTCCCCATTATTTCTGTAATTTTAATTTCTTCCCAAGATCCAAAATGCTTAAGTGTAAATTCTTTATATTTCTCTTCGCCCGTTTCTTTGTATAAAATTTCTAGCGCCTCCTTAAATGTAATTTTCGGTATCTCTAATATGTTCTCGGCAAATTCGCCAAGTTCTCCTAGCTTCTCTTTAGATAAAAAATATGCTAAGTCCTCATTATTTTTTACCAACAAATCTTCTATTATTTTTTTAAGCAAATTAAGAGCAATAAATTCATTCTCCTTTTGATTAACTTTCCCTTCATATTCTATATGGTGGAATTCAGACAAGTGAGTTGCATCAGATATCTCTTTCCTGAATGAATTATAAATTGAATAAACATGATTCACACCACTTTGCATCATTGCAAGCTCCAAATAAATTTGTGAAGATTCTGACAGAAAAGCTTTTTTGGGCAAGTTAAACCAATCAAGAGTTATTGGACATGTATCTGTTGTGTAATTCAAAGCCTCTTTGCCATAAACCGCTCCAGGAGAAGATATCATTCTTGTAGTCATTGGAAGTGCAGTAAAAAGGGCATTTAAGTTATCGAAATATTCATTTGCAGAAAGATTTATCCTATGATTAATTTTAGCTATATGTCCCCACATTTCATCTTCATTAAATTGATTAACTCTTTCTTTAAACTTTTCAATGGGAGGAACTACAGATAAAACATTATCAATTTTTGAGAATACCTTATTCCCTTTATAGGAAATTGTCCCATCTTTATTTGCAGTATATGGACCTAACATAAGAAAAGAACAAATTCTCAATTTAAAAACATTACTATAGAATAGTTACAGTCAATTCTATACAATTTTATCTTTTCTATACCCGACCACTAATAGCCGCAATCACTCTTCCAGAAAACCCACCACTAACAATATTCACAGTATTCGGAGCAAACTCTTCCTCGCTCCCATCAACAGTCCAGACATATCCATCATCAGTATATTCTCCCTGATAATTAACATAACCACCACAGTCACCTAGAGCAGTACAAATCCTATTAGCCCCAAGAGCCCATTCCTCTTCCAAACACTCACATCCCTCAACACACTTCCAATTATCATCAAGCAAGCCCTTTTCATAAGTCACAATACATTTAGCACTAGCCTGCCCACAAATCTGCGACGCACTTCCCTCTTCCCAAAAAGCAAGTCCAGGCGGAAAGTTAGGCAAACAAACCCCACCTGCCCTATTAGTCACAGTTTTCTCAACTACTTCTTCTTCATCATCTCCACCAAAAAGGGCATTTCCAGTTATTGGAGCAACAACATTCCCAGTATAAGTTGGATTAGTAAAAGATCCCCCACTAGTAGGATTAGAATAAGTCGAACTACCAACTCCACCACCATCACTACTTCCAGCCCCAATCAAAAGCCCAGCAATCGAAGGTTCCCAAATACAATCTCTCCTATCAATATTCAAGCAATCATCCTCATCCTCTTGAGCCGTACAATCCTGCCACCTATTAACTCTACATCCAGAAGTCCCAAAATCCCCAGCGCTCGTCTCAATATAACTCCACAAACAAATCTCATTCCTATAATCAGCACAAGGCTCAACCCTCACCTCACCATCAACACAAGTTTCCCTAAAATACCTCGACCCAACCTGGTCGTTCCCCTCGCCAACATTATCATCATAAACACACCACGCTTCCCCATTAATTCTTTTCTCACCATCAGCATCCACACACTCAGTCCTCTGACAATAATAATCACTATCCGCAGGCCCACCAAAAACCCCTTCCCACTCAGCACACCGCGACCCTAACATATAATCACAGTTCCCACAATTCTTATTCGACCCATCATTAGGATCACAAATATCGTCAGCCTCGGCAACCTTCCCATTATTCCAACTCCTAACCTTATCCGAAGAATAAATATTCTCCCTATTCCCACAAGAATCAATCCAATAAACCTGACCCCGATAACACGAAGTAGAAGTCTGCTTAGCACAAGACGTACTTAATTCCTCAGCCGAACAAAGAAAGTCCTCATAAAAAGTCCTCTGCTCCGACAAGGCAACTTCAGTACCATTCACCGTCTCAACTCTCTCCCCAGCCCCACAATCAGCCCGAGTCGTAAATTCACAAACCCTATCAAAATCCTTCTCATAAACACAAGCACCCATATCCTGAGCCTGTGCCGTTGCAATACAACTAACCTCATTAGTTATATCAGACCTATAATCATTCTCAACTCCAAACAGCGTCGACAGTCTCTTACATCGAACCAACGGAACAAACGCAGCCTGATCAGCAATTATACAACATCCCAACTGACACTGCGGCACCTCTTCAACACTTCGAGAATCCCACGTCCCACCAGCGTCCGAACAAACTCTCTGCGGCGTATTCCCCATACAAATTCCTTCCTCACTATCATAACAAGTCCCAAGCTTACAATAAGAAGTAGTCTCACAAGACGTCGGCGAACTCTTAAATCCAGAATCACAAGTTTCCTCAGGAGCATTAATACACCATCCACCACTCTCAGTCTTTTCACAACAAAAACTCGGGTCAGACATCACAGTCTCAGCAGCAACACTAAAAGTAAAACAAACCACAAACACACTCATCAACAAACTCAACTTATTCATTTTAATTCCCCCTTTATTTTTACAATTACTTTCTTTAAGGATGGCAATTCGTTAATCAGTTCCATAATTACTTCCATAGGTACATCATTATATACATGACTTATTAAATTTCTACAGGCATAAAACTTTTTCCAATTAATCTCATTATGTTTCTTTATAATCTCACGAGGCAATTTATCAATATTTTCTCCTATAACCTGAAATCTCATAAGCATAGCATCCCAAACCGTCTTATCCTCCAATGATTTATTCAAATCTCCCTCAATCCTTCCAATCATCTCCTTAATCAAATTTAAATTTAAACTATATTTTAACATAAACCACCTCTTTCTTTATATAATTTAATTCAGGTCTCAACGATTGAGAAGAAACCAAGTCAATTTTTCTCTTAAACAAATTTTCTAAATAAAATAAAACCTCAAAATAATTTTTACCCAAATTCTCTTTTTCAAGAGTAACCAAAAAATCAATATCACTTCCTCTCTTCTGTGTTCCTTTTAGATATGAACCAAATAACCCAATTTTTTTTACACCCCTCGCTTTCAACTTTTCTTTTCTTTTCTCAATCTCACTAATTATTTTTTTCTTATTCATCATGCATACCCCGGAGGCCAAGCCAAACTTCGACTAGCAAATTTAAATTTATTTCCATAAACCTTATTCTCCAACATGTAAACAGTAGTGCCATCTCCACGCTTAATTTTATCAATCACATAATCAGGATAAAAGCCCATCATACTCGTCACATCACTATCCCCATACTTAACTTCAAATTGTAAAATCGAAGTCGCAATCATCAAAGTTTCATAAAGCGCAGAATTTATTCGAACATTAAACTTCGTAAATCTCTGACTACCAACGGTAGTAGGAGCATTAACCTCAACCCTAATCACACCAGGCTCAATCACAACATCATAATTAATTTCCCCACTCACAACATCATAACCCTGAGACTTCAGTTCATTAATCGAATTACTATAACAAGTATCCATACTATCCCGAATAGAAATCTCCAACTGATCATCAAAAGTCTGCTTCAAAAACGGCCTCTGCACAGTACAAGTCTTATAATATTCACTAGTATAGCAAAGATAAGTCAAGTCCTCTCCCTTATACGCATAAGTAAACTCAGGATCAATCAACCCAGCCTTCGCCTCAAGATCCTCCATCACCTGCTCAACTGCATCCTCAATACAAGATTCAAACCCAAGCTTCTTCCCTTCTTGAGAAAAATAAGTCGGCCGCGCCCACAAAAAGAAAACCAAAATAGCCGAAACAATAACAATCGCCACTAAAATAAACATAGTCACCTGACCCTTTTTGCCACTGCCCCTTTCCATGCTCATTATAGCCATCCCTTATTTATAAATTCTATCATAATGCACGAGCAGTAATAGAGCATTCCCTAGGAATATTTCCAAACTCGTCCTCGCACTTAATATAATAAGTATCCCCCCGAGTCGTAGAAAATGAATGCGTCTCCCCTACACCAAGCATTTCACCACTGTCCCAATCAAACCTACAAGTGCTAGTTGAATACCGACAATCCGCATCTTCATTCGTCACAATATACATCGTCCCACCATTCTGCCAAACCCGAGCAACCTGCGGCGTCGAAGTATCATGAATAATCCTAAACTCAGTCTCGCCCCTCACAAAATCCCCAGTCTCATCCGTACACTCAATATAAATATGATTAGTCACAGCCGGCCGATTCAACATCTGCTCATGACTATTACTCTCGCCAGTCTCAAACATCTGAATCATATTCTCATATCCCGAAAACGAATAAGAACACCAATGATACTCGGCCCCACCAGAAGTATCAACTTCAACATAAATCGTCGTCACAGTCGTATTAACCTCAAAGTCTTCACTCGGTTCAATTGAATCAATCGCAATCTTTCTCTCAGGCTTCCGAAGCTCATAAACAAAACTCTCAACATTAGCATTCCTCTCAGTCTCATCAACAACCCACGGCTGATCCATACACTTCACATAATATGTATTCGTCCCATTAGAAACCGGTAAAATATCACTACAAGTATATCCCAAAGGATTCGACGGCCGCGCCAAAGTATCATTACAAATCATAGAGTTAGCCATGGCTCCATAATCAACATCCGTAGAACTCCACTTACAAGTCGACAACTCATTCGTCACAATACTAACATCCTGCGAAGTTTTCTCAAACCCAATAATCAAATCATTCTTTGGCTCACTCCCACGAATCATCGGCGCAGTCACATCATCACCCTCGACAACACAAAGATCAACCGTATAAAATCCAGGACTCTCATGCCCCTTAACATCTCTACATTTCACATACAGCGTCATATCCCCATTCCAATCAGCACCCTGACTCTGCCCATGACTAGGATCAGGCAAAAGAAAACTAGTCGTATGATTCCGAATATAAGAATTCCCACCAAGGTCAAATTCCATATTCTCAAACTCATTCATAGCAATATCAAACTTACACTGCGCCGGCTCATCAGTCGTAATCCCAAAAACCAACTGAGTATAAGCATCAATGCAACCCCCTCCAGAAGTAATACTAAAACCGCTTTCACTAATACTAGTATATTCCTCATCTTCAGAAATCATACTTATCGAAGGCCCCAAAACAGGCGGATTAACATCATCAGGACTCCCATCAACACACATCTCATCCTCAGTCCCCTTATTGATAATCTCACACGCAGCCCCCAAGCTCGCACAACGATATTCAGAGCACGGTTTCAACGGGTCACCATTACACTTCTCACAATCATCAGCCCCACTCGGAGCCTGCCACGGCTTACACTCAAACTGAACCTCAATCGGGTCACAATCATCCCCTCCAAAAAATAAAGAAACAATAACCAAGACAACACCTATTATAAATAAAGCAAGACCAAGCACAGGGATGCCCAAAAGAGGAGCGCTATTAGTCAAAAGAGCATACCCAGCAATTCCACCTATAAGCCCGCCACCAATAGACATAAGTAAAGATCCGCCGGGACTAAGACCCAAAGATTTCGCAATCATAGCTCCAGCAATCATTCCAATTCCAAGTCCAATAGCAAATCCAGCGAAAGGAGCCAAGCTTCCAGCCGCCCCAAGTACACTCGTGGACTGAGAAATTGTAGCAACTGCAGAAATTCCCTCGAGCGCAAGGGCTCCACTCAAAGAACCAATAGTAGAAACAAGTGAAATAAATCCTGCAGCATACCCAATACCAACAGCCCCCATTCCAATATTATTCATTAAAGTATCCTCCCCCAATTCCCCAACAGGAGTTTCCAAATCCCCAATCAATCCAGCAGCCTCCAAAAATTCTGTATAATCTTCGACTTCAGCAATTTGTCCAGGAACAGGCGCAGACATTTTAATCAAATCAGAAATATATTTAGTGCTTAAATCTGGAGAGTTCCTAAGTTTATAATTATCATTATATTCCCCCAAAATATTTACAGAGCCCCCACAATCCCCAATACCTCTACACATATCATTCATCTCCTCAACAAATCCCGCTCCCAAACATCCTTTATTCGCAACAATCTCGCATCCTCCCCATGTCTTAGGCTTATACACAACCGTACACGTCTGACTCGCAATCCCACAAAGTTGTTTAGCTGTCATCTCATACCTCTCGTCCCGAAGATTAAATCCGCCAGGATATCTAGGCATACAAACATCAAAACTAAACTTATCAGCAATTTTAACTTCCTCAACTCGACAATTCAAAGTATCCGCACATTCTTCCATCACATCTTTATCCCCATTCATATCAAGACACTTCCTCCAATTATTAGCAATACAAGCCGCATTCCTAAATTCAACTTCATTCCCCTGGACATCAAAAGTATTAGTCTGCACACAAATCTGATTTCTATAATCAGCACAAGGCTCTATTTGGACAACACCTTGAGAACAAACATATTTCCAATGCCGACTCCCAACAACATCATCTCCATCATCAATCTTCCCATCATACTCACACCATGATTCACCATTCCCATAAATCTCACCCTTAAACTCACAAGACGTTGACCGACAATAAAAATTTCCATTATCTACATTAAAATTATCTTCCGAGGCAGATGCACAAATCCCCCCAATAAATCGATTACAATTCCCGCAACTTTCAGAATTAGCATTGCCAGTTTTGCTAAAATCCCCACAAACATCTTCAGGCTCAGCAACCCTCTCCCAATAATTATAATCATTTAACTTCGACGAATCATAAATATTAGCATAATTCCCACAAGAATCCAAAAAATAAACCTCATCCTTGCCATCAACACAAGTCGTTTGATCAGTCTTCTCACAAGACGTATTCAAAACCTTAGCTGTACATAAATACCCCTCATTAAACTCACCATTATAACTAAAACAATCGCTCTCCGTAATAAACTTACAATTACCCCCGGCCAAAACACAAGCTCCCTCAGTCTGAATCGAAGACATCGCCGCACATTGCCCCTCATTAACCTCAGGCCTCCAATCAGTTACAGAATTAGGCCCAAGTGCCAACTGCGTCGTATCAACCTCACATTGTCCCCGTGTTTCAAAAATAGTTTCAGTTCCAAGAATACAACAGCCAAGTCGCGCCTCAAGCATATTACAATTAGGATCAGCTACCCAACTCGTCGGACAATCACCCTCTAAAACACTCCTATCATAAATTCCCAAACTCTCATCATAGCAACACCCCTTCTTACAAAAAGAAGTAGAAGCGCACAGACTCCCCTCGGCAAAAGGGGACGTCTCTACGCAACTCAACGGAGCAGAAGTGGCGCATTTCTCTCCATTCTTAGCTAAAAAGCAACACCCGACATTAGCGGCATTGGACGAGATTGAGAAAGATTCCACAGTAACTTCCTCAGTTAAAATATAACCGGTTTCGAGTGTCAAATTTATTTCTCTTGCCGAAGCCAACGGCAAGATTGGTTCTTTCAAACCCTCCACAATTGCATCTGAAAGTTTCCTAAAAATCGACTTCGCCGGCTTAATATCCAACGTAGCCATTCTTTCCGCTATCTGTCTATCTCTCTCTTCATACTGCTTATCCAATTCTTCAAAAACTCCATCCGTTGCAGCAATCCCATAAGAAAATGCAAACATAGCCAAAAGCATCAAGGTCAATTCAAAACTCGCAACTATCTTTTTACCTTCCATTAAATCCCAGGCGCAAACGCACAGCTCCTCACAGCAAATTTAAACTCAATCCCACTCCGACGGTCAATCAATCGATACAACTTACTATCACTATAATCAACCCTCCGAATATCAAACTCAGGATACAACAACATATACCCATTATACTCAAAGTGGCAATACTGCGACTCACTATTCACAACGTCCCGCGCAACCCTAATCAAATCGTAAATCGGCGAAATAATTTTCGTATCAAAATTCTCAAAATCCTGAGTAGAACCTTCTCCCGTAACATGCAACTTCTTCTTCAAGCTAACTTCAACAGCACCAGGCAAAACATCAACAGAATAACTAGCCGCTCCACCGCTAACATCAAAACCCCGATTCTCAAAATCCTCTCTCATAGAATCAAAACAATCCTGAACCGCGCCTTGAGTATCCGCAACAATCTCGTCTTCTATTTCCATTTCCAACATCGGATGAATATTATAGCAACCCTGATAATAGTCCGCCTGATAACACAAATAATTCCATTCCTCATCCTGATACATTATCGCCCTTTTCGGTATAATCACGCCACCATTAGACAAAATAGTCTCAACAGATTCCTTTACAGCGTCACGAACACATTTGTCAACAGATTCCTTGGGGTTTAAATCAGAAGGCTCTATAGAAGTATTTCCACCCATAAAAAACAAAGCAGCTATAATCCCAGTTACAATCACGATTCCCAAAATTATAAACATCGTCACTTGCCCCCCTTTCTTCATTTCATTTACCATTAACTTAACTCCACATACAAATAATATGCCGTCATTTCCACCGAAGAGGATTCATTCGCATTCTCCGGAACAATCATTTGAAAATCATAATTAACTCCATCAAAACCTGTTTTCCCACCATCCTCTAATAGCGTTGCAAAAATAATATCCGAATTTGTATAATCATATAATAAAATTTCTTCAAAATCTGATGTCTGTGAAGCATCATTTACATAAGTATAAATTGCGGAACAATTTTGAGCCCCTATCTCAACATCACCAACTCGAATTATTTCAGTATTATTCTCTAAAAATGTAGAACTAATATTATCATTCCCCGTATGCTCAAGGGCCGCATCTTCTGCGTCTATGTGAGTCTGATTCGCACAATTAACCATTGACCACTCAACAGTTCCAGACGCTCTCGTAGCATAAACCTCACCACTCACACTAGCCAAAGACCAATCATAAATAGTTGATCCACCTACATCATCCAACGTAAAAAGTCCATCAATCCAACCAACAAAAGCTTTCCAGTGAGAATTCTGGGTTGATGCAGTAACATTTACCGTTGTTATGTTACCGCCAGAAACATTAATTATTTTCGATGCCGCCGTTGATCCGCTTTCATTAGCAGTAATATTGATTGAGTCAGGTCCAGTAGGTATAGCAACAACAAACGAAATAGACATAACCAAAATCATAACCAAAATCAAGCCCTTAAAATCCATAAATTAACCCCCACCTTTTTTATTTTATCAATCTTCCCATCAATAATCAATTCCAACAAATATTTTTCAGCCGTATTCCAAGAGACCCCAAGGTGACCAGCAATCTCACTACTTGTTACAATTTTCTCTTTTTTTATCAAGTTTATTATCTTTGAATTATGAACATTCATAATAGTATACATTGTAATATTAATAGCAACTTTAATAGCAATCTTAGTATTAAGATTAATATCAATATTATCTCCAGTACCAATACTAATATTAATATTAGTATCAATAACATTACTAGTACCAGTATCATTACCAGTATCAGTAAGTGTTTAGTTATGCAGATAACTATGAATACTCATATATAAAGGTTACGGAAATATAATTTTTGAAAAATAAATAACAATTAATTAACTTTATAGACGGTAAAAATCAAAATAAAAACAGCTTAATCATTTTCAACTCGCGGAGCCAATACAAATCCAATACCCATTTTCTCCCCAGGGAAATCCAGCTTCAAAGGATAGTCATTAGAAAAATTAACAACAACTCTTTCACTAATCTTAATCGCCTTAATGAACTTCATCAAATACTCCAAAGAATACTTAGACTTCCCACTCCCAAAAATCTCCATATCCTCACTAGAAAACTCCGCCCTCGCCGAATTCAAATTCCCACTTCCCGAAACCTTAAACATACCTTCCTCCGCAGAAAAAGCACAACTATCAGCCACAACATTAGCGTCCTCAACAGCCTGAGCAAACCCAAGCGCACCCATCTCAACACGAGCCCCAAAATTCAATTCAGGGATTTCTTTATCTTCCGTCGACACCTCAATCAAAGCCAAGGTAAAAATCCTCTTAACCTTATCCAAAATCGTAATTTTCAACTTATTATCCTCTTGCTCAAAAACAACACTAGAAGAACTCGACGCCCTCTTCAAAATCTTTTTCAAATCATCCAAATTAACACCCCAAACCTCATCTCCAGTTTCATACTGCGAAAAACTCGTATTAGGCAACTTGAAAATCGCCAAAGCAACATTCGCCGGATCAACAGCAACAATACTAAGTCCCTCAGGATTCAACTTAATCCGCACCTCGTTCACAATCTCAGAAATTATACCAATCGCGTCACTAACTAACTTCGGATCATCCAATTTTAATATCATAAAAAAGAAAACTCCTCTCCTTATTTAAAGATTATTACACTCAAGATTATTCATTCAACTAAACCGGCAAAGGAGGAGGCTGAGGTATAGAATTCCCAATCAAACTTCCACCATCTCCACCACTAAGCAACAACCAAACACCAACGACAATTCCAACCAAAATCAAAGCAATGATTAACCAAATCCACCACTTAGATTTCTTCACAACTGGCTCAGTCGCAATTTCCGTAGCAATTGGTCTTGGTTTCACCTCCTGCATATTAGGTTGCTCTGGCGCCATTTGCCCCTTTTTATTTTTCATTATATAAATGCCTCAATCACTGTAGTGGATATAGAGCCGGTAGAAGCCAACTGTGTTGTATCACCTTCTCGAGTATATTTAATACTTATATCTCCCTTAAAACTATCTCCAAGAGTTAAACCAGCATCGCAAGTAAAAGGAATATCTATCGTAGCTTCTGAAACAATTGCTACCGGCGTAGAATCAGCAACACATATAATTCCCCCATCAGTATCCACAGTAGCCTCAGAAAGAATTAAATCATCCTCAGCATTATTTTTCAATCCTAAATCTATAGTCCCTGTATTGTCATCAGCTCTCACACCCCAAGCTTCCAAATAAAAAGGGGCATTTATCATAGCAAAATTAGGAATATTAGAATCCAAGCAAGCCCCATCCTCACAGCCATTAGGACACATATAAGCTTCATCATCATATTCCCCAGATTCTTTACAAATAAATTCAAACAAAGTATCTCCACTACAAGTATCACTAGCAGAAGTAATTCCTTCAACTGGAGCATCTTCATTTTGACCAGTTACAGTTCCCTTGGTATAGTAATTCAATCCCCCATCACTATCAACACAACCATCATCACTAACAGGTAAACTAGGAGGTCCTACTTCACTCGGCTTCTCTAACTTACAATCTCCTGAAACTTTCACGATCATACCCATTCCTAAAAAATCATTTAAATCAAAATGTTCAAGATCAGGAGCAATTGACATCCATTCACCATCTTCGGGATTCCAAGCATATATCTTTTCATAATTACAATTTCCCTTTATCTTATCCCACGAGAAAGTATCATCATAAAAAATATTAGTTGTAAACCCAATAAAATTCCACCCACTAAACAGCGAAACATATTCTAAAGGAATAAATTCAAGTGTTTTATAGGTCATTTCCCCTCTAACATCCGAATAAACCCAAAAGGAACTAGCACTAATGTAAGTATCCCACCGAGTATTACTTCCTCCCATTTTCTCTCTTTCAGGACTAGGATAAAATCTAACGTACTCTTGAAGTTGAGAATTCCAAGCATAAACAGCTTTAATATTTTCCGAAGAAATATCTCCAGATTCTATCCAATCGGGATTTCCAAAACCATGAAGCAGATTCCATCCCTTTTCTACATTAACAGTAACGCTATCTATTTCAGTATCAATAGAACCACCATCTGTATAATCTAGATTATCCCTTATTGCCCCCACAAAAACACTCAAAACCAAAACAAATCCAAGAACCAAAAATAACTTTTTCATAAAACCACAACCCCATTATATTATATAAAACTTCCCATCACAACAATCTCTAAAAACCAACATTTCTTAATTTTAACATGGACAATAACAAAAAAGAAGGTCATGACAAAAGTCCCGAATATTCCAAAAAACCTTTAACAAAGACCCAGCTAATCGCCCCATCATATTACAACAGAAAAGACATTCAGGCAAAAATGTTCGAATTCTGCCGCCATAGAGAAAGCGTCGCAAGTTTCAACTATGATTATTGGGCAAAACGCCCCGACACCTTCGACTACCCAACCGATATCCCAAATGCTGCAAGAAACGGCGCAACATCATTCCACTGCTCCGAAGAAATCTGGACTAACCCACTCGACATCAAAACCGACATGACCCCACAACAGTACAACGAAATCAAAACAGGCTGGGACTTCCTAGTGGACATCGACTCCCCATTCCTCGACTACGGAAAAATCGCCGCAAAACTAATTATCAACGAACTAGAAAAACACGACATCAAAAACTTCGGAATAAAATTCTCCGGCGGCAAAGGCTTCCACATCATCGTCCCATTCAAGGCATTCCCAGAAGAAGTAAACGGACAACTAACAAAAGACCACTTCCCAGAATGGCCACGACTAATCGCAGGCTACATCTTCAGTCAAATCCGAGAAAAAATGAACCAAGAAATCCTAAGGCTAACAACCCGAGACAAACTCCGAGAACAAGGCGAACTAGTCTCCGAAAACCTCTGTCCAAAATGCCACAGTCCAACAGTAAAAAAAGTAATTGGCAAATACGTCTGTCCCGACATCAAATGTAAAACCGAAGTCGAATCAATGAAATCAAACAGAAAAGAAATGCTCTGCCCTTCTTGCAACGGAAAAATGAAAAGAGTCTCACAACGAGAAATCGACTTCTGCGAAACCTGCAAAATCAGCACAGCCAAACTCGAAGCAAGTTCAAGCACATACGGCGGACAAGTTAGACAAAACACAACCCAGTTCAAAGTAGAAGACACAATCAAATCAACTGAAGACTCAGTCGACGTCGTCTTAGTTTCTTCCCGCCACCTTTTCAGAGCCCCATATTCCCTCCACGAAAAAACCGCTTTCGCCTCAATCGTAATCGACAAAGACCAAATCGAAGACTTCAAACCAACCGACGCCGACCCCCTAAAAATCAAAGAACCAAAATCATTCATGCCAAACGTGATAGAAGGCGAAGCAAGAAAACTCCTCTCAGAAGCCCTTGAGTGGGGAAGAGAAAACGCGCCAAAAGAAGAAAAGAAAAAATACGAAGGCGGGCCAATCGACATGCAAGGATTAACAATCACCGAAAACATGTTCCCGCCAGTCATCCAAAAAATTCTAAAAGGAATCCCAAAAGACGGCCGAAAAAGAGCCCTATCCCTACTCCTAGCTTTCTTCACATCTCTCGAACTCCCCGAAGATTTCATAATAGAAAAAATAGCCGAATGGAACAAGAAAAACTACCACCCCCTAAAAGAAGGATATATCAAATCCCAAATTTCATGGTCTCTAAAAAACAAACGACTCCCTCCAAACTACGACAAACCCCTATACAAAGAATTCGGCATCACAAACCCCCCAGAACCCGGCATGAAAAACCCAATAAACTACACAATCAAAAGAGCCATGCAAGCCAAAAACAAATCCTCAGGAAATTTCTACGTCAAACCAAAACACAAAGGCGAGATTTAGCCTTTTTTCATATCTAAATATTTTCGAATTAGTTTTTCAGTTCTCTTAGAAACCTTCGTCTTACTCCCAGGTTTCCAGTAAGAAATATGTTTTATTTCATGTCTTGGTCTTGATTTCCCCGAAGCCTTAACTAAAAAGACCTTTGCATGATTAACAATCCTTCTCCCTTTATTGTCATGCCATTGATATCCTTTATAACTAAAAAGATATTTCATACTCTTAGTCCACAATCCAGTCTCTTCTCTTAATTCTCTCATTGTTGCTTTTTTTCTTGACTCACCTTTATCCGCTCCTCCCCCAGGCAAGGCAAACACCTCTCTTCTTCCAGCTACAACCAAAACCCCTTTTCTAGATTCAACAATCGCCACACCTTTTCTTCTTATTCTCATCTACCCCAGCTCCTCAAACCACTCCCTCATCATCTTCGGCATCCGCTTATACAACCAAGCATTAAACTTCACAAACTCCCGAGTCTCCATCGTCACATAATCAATAATCTTATCATAATCCCCATGCTTAAACCAAATCGGCACCATCATCCCATCACGATCCTTCCCAGTAATCTTATTCAACCCCGACCCCTTAAACTCACCACCCTTCATCAAAATCCCAATCACCCTCAAATCAATAAACGGCTTCGACAAAATATCAATCTCAGCCAACCCATGAATCTCAGCCCGCCTCTTCAAAAAATTATGCTCGAAAGTCAAATTATACCCAACAGGCACGAAACTAAAATCATAATCATCAAGAAAGCTGGTCTCTCTCAAAAATTTCTCAATAATATCTTTCTCACAACTCTCCCAAGACTTCAAAATCACCAACGGACCAATAGCTTCCCCAGTCCCACGACTTAGTTCCTGATATTGAATCGTCACAATCTCATCAACATTCGGATTCAACCCCGTCGTCTCGATATCCAAATAAAAATTCCCCATAAAACTATATACTAACCAACTATAAAAATTTAACAATATTTATAAACAACTTGTCCTATATCTACACATGAAAAAGACAGGGGTGATGATAGTGCTATTCTTATTAGTATTCTCATTAGTCCCACTAATTCTCTCAGCAGAAAACGACACATGTGAAGCAAACGAAGATTGCGGAACTGGAGAAATATGCGACAACGAATTATGCATCATCGAAGACGACACAACAGATGACGATGACGAAACAGAATCCCAACAAGACCCAGAAAAAATTGACGAAGCCTTTCTTTGTCTAGAAGATAAGGCCGACGATTGTTCAGGGTTAACAACTCAAGAAATCGCACTAACAATACTAGCAACTCCAGACAACATATTCGACGACTGCGTAGAGGAATTAATCGACAAAGAATCTTCAGATAACTGGGGAAACGTCCGAGACACCGCACTAGCAATCATAGCCCTAAAACACGCAGGTGAAGACACAACCGACTACGAAGAATGGCTACTCGAACAAGAACAAACCCCAACAGAATTAATCTGGTACTTGCAAGAAGATTCAAACGAACAAACAGAATGCCACATCGGCTACGACGCAAAAGATTACCTAATAACAATAGGTGAAAACAAAAAGATCGACAAGAACGCTGGGTCATGTTTAACAAGAGCTCAATCAAACTTCTGGTTACAAATAAACTCAAACTGCTTCGAAGAAGAATTCATAATCGAATGCGACAAAGATTTCATAGCAAACCTATTATACAGAAACCAAAAATCCTCAACAATATATGTATTAGAAGGAACTGAAAGCTCTCCAGCCTTCGGATCAATATCACTATCAGTAAAATCAAAATGCTTTGGAAAAAACTCATGTGAATATGAAGCAACAGCATGGGCAACACTAGCACTTTTATTAACCGGTCACAACGTCGAAGAATTCATACCATACGTAATCGCAATGTCCGACACAAACGAAGGATACCTACCAGAAGCATTCATCTACATGCTAACAAACTACGAAGATTATGCAAGCCAACTAGTCGCAAGCCAAAAATTAGGAAACTATTGGGAAGCCGAAAATTCTGCATACAACCGGCACTACGACACATCACTAGCATTACTTGCATTAGGCAGCTCATCCTCATCAGAACAAATCACAAAAGCACGAGACTGGCTGTTATTTTCACAAGGTTCCAACGGTTGCTGGTCAAACTCAATAAAAGATACGGCAATGGCTTTATGGGCACTTGAAGGGCGAGCAGGACGAGCTTCATCAGGCGGCGGCGTAACATACTGTTCAGAAGCAGGTTATTTCTGTGTCCCAACATTCGAATGCCCAGCCTCAGAAGATGTAGGAAATAATTATTTCTGTGGTTCACTTTCAGACACATGCTGTATGTCAGAAAACCTAAAAAGCTGTTCAGAATATGGCGGCTCACAATGTGAGTCAACTCAAGTCTGTGCAGGAAATTCCAGAAAATCAACAGATATAGAAACATGTTGCACAGGAGAGTGTGTAGAAAAGCCAACAGAATCAGAGTGCGAAGAGAATTTCTACACATGTATGGACGAATGCTCAGAATTTCAAGAATCAATATCAACATATTCTTGCGACGGTGTTCAAGTTTGCTGTCGAACCAAAACTGAATCAGAACCTAGTTCATCTTGGTGGATTTGGATGCTAATTATTTTAATCTTAATAACACTAGGAGCAATAGGATATATTTACAGAGAAAAAATAAAGTTATGGTGGTTTCAATTTAGATCAAAGTTCAAAAAAGATAAAGGCAAAAAAGGCCCAGGCCCAAGACCAGGTATGCCACCAAGACCAGGCCCAGGCCCAAGACCAGGTATGCCACCACGACCTGGATTTCCTCCAGTAAGAAGGGCTCCTACCCCAGTAGCTCAACAAAAAGGAAGACCTTACGACAGAAGAGATCCTCAAATGTCAGCAACATTCAAAAAACTCCGAGAAATGTCAAAGTAATTCTCCTCGGGCAAAGGATTTATTAATCCCGAAAACCTTTTCTCCAAATGAGGTGCGTAGCAATTTTGTTATCAATATTTCTAATATCCATGGCATCAGCCCTTCCTTTATTAGAATTCCAACACGAACAAACTCAACCAGGCGAAACAATTCTTGCAGCAATTACAACAACAGGAGAATTCTCAGAAGAAATAAGCAATGACCAGGTCAAATTCTACGAAGGCCGAAAAGAAATATTTTTAGAATCAGGCATAAAATTCTACGAAGACACTCATTACTTATATGTTTATACGACAAGAGAAGGAAACTTTTCAATGAAAATCTCAAATATATTATACACAGAGAAGGGCGAACTAAAATCAACAACAATCACAACACCTCTACTTATTCAAACAAACGAATTAACAGACGACAACACTACCTACACTGAAATCCTATCAATAAAACCAGGAGTAGTAATAGCAAACCCAGAAGCAAAAGTAAAACTAATAAACAAAGGAACCTCCCCTATAGACGTAACTTACGACGAAAACGAAATAACGATACAGCCACTCCACACAGAAGAAATAATAACATATCCACAAAAAATATTCTCCGAACTAAAAATTTCAACATACAAAGATTTTACAGTTTCAATAATATACCCAACATTTAACTCAAGCCTAAATGAAACACCATTTATAGAAGAAAAATTCGATCTTAAACACGACCCAGACTTACTTTTTGCAGAGTTAATCGTAGATAACGACACAACAGAAACAATTCAACTTTTCAACTTCGGAAACGAATCAATAACAAATATGGTGTTCGTAACAGATATAGACTTCATAGAAATCAAAACAATAGAAAACATGACAGGAAAAGAAATCCACAACCTATCACTCTCATTCTCACCAAACTATCCAGGCCACATCCAAGGCGACATCAATATAACATACACACAATACGATGAAGAAAAAACAATCTCAATTCCACTCAGTATATTCGTCCTACCAAAAGGAAGCACAGTAGAAGACTTCAACGTCACCGAAGAAACTTGTTCCGACCAATTCGGAATAGTCTGTGCAGATAGTGAAGTCTGCGACGGCAAAGCAATCTTCACCAAAAAGCAAGACTCAATAGACCGAGAATATTGTTGCCTAGGAAGTTGCCTTCCAATAGAAACAGACGAACCAGGAAGCGGCGGTTGGGGTTGGCTAATTGGACTAGTCATTTTAATAATTCTAGGAGCAGGTGGATTTTACTTCTACAAAAAATCAAAAGGGATCAAGCAAAAAACTCCAGATCAACAAATCAAAGAAACTACAGACAAATATTCGAAAAGATTAACTGGCGGACTAGAGCGAGGATAATTATTTCTTTTTCTTTTTGCTAGTAACCTTCTTCTTAGCAACCTTCTTCGGCTTCTCTTTCTCCTCTAACTTCTTCTGAGCTTCTTGCAACTGCGCATTAAGCTGATTAATCTTAATGTTAGCAATCTTTGCAATCTCATCATAACGATGCATTCGTCCAGAAATATTATTCAACAAAGCAGTAGCTTCAACCATATCCATCGTAACCTTCCCAGGCTCAATCACCTCAACCGAACTCGGCATAAAATCAAACATCGTCTCAGCCAACCGACCAAAATTAGGCGTCTCAAAATCAGCCTCGGCAAAACAAGTAAACATATCCCTATGTCCCTCAATCTCCTTAGGCTCACTAAGCTTAATCGAATGAACCTCTATATCATTAACCTGATTCAAAATCCCAATATGTTGCGACAAAGCCTCTTTCAAATGACTCGCAGGCCGCCCCGCAATCTCAACAATCATAATAGCTCTTACCATGAATCGATAAACCCAATTCCCCTTTTAACCTTTTCCCCAAATCAAAACCGCAACGACAAAAATCATGAACAAAGAAAAAACATAAGGCAAATAATCAAGAGCCTTAGAATCCCTAGACTCAAAAACAACAACCTCATCCTTACTTTCACCACCAAAATCAACAACCTCCGGCTCCCAAGATTTCTTCAAAACAATCACTTCGTCATACTCTTCAATCTCAACAACCTCCTCCAAAACCCCTACTTCCTCTTCCTCAGCCTCCTCAACTTCAATCTCAATCTCAAAAAACTCCCGCTTATCACCCTGCCTCAATTTCACAAACCCATCAAAATTCCCATCATCAGAAACCTTCAATAAAACATCTTCTTCATCCCCACTCTCAACAAATTCCTTCAAATAATAATACCCAGACTTCCACTCATCCTCATCCTCATCCCAAATCTTCAAAACAGAATCCCGCTCCTCATCCAACTCAACCTTAACGTCATAAACCCCATCACCATCAAAAACCTCCAACGAACACTCAAACTCTTCATCGACAAAAATTTCATCAGGACAATCAAAATCAATATCAACCGCAGAAACAAAAGAAATCATCAATAGAAAAAGTAATAGATATTTCATATAAAATACATAATATCAAAGCATATAAATTATCCGAAATCAATTTTACATACCAACAAATAGAAAAACAAATATTCCAGCAAAACATTTATATACTACTATTAAGTTAATACAATTATGGCAAGTGATAATGATACACTTAGAAAGCTCGAAACTTTAGAAAGCTTGGAAAGCGTACCTGTTGGTAGTGAAGTTGTACTTGTACACAGAAATGGGCGTCCCGGGAATTCTTTTACAGTTCATGGTAATTTTGAAGGTGTAGATACGAGAGTAGGTGCATATGTGGATGTTACAAATCATTTAGATCTACCCATCGAGCTAAACTTTGATCCAGCATACCCCGGGAAGCTTTTAACTTTTTTAAGAGGATTTCAAGACCCAAGATTTGAAAGAAAATCCGAATCCACGGGCTATAACCACTTTGCAAATCCCGGACCCAGATATGAAGCTTATCAAGTTGTCGAAAAATAAATTTTTTATCACTAATCCCTCATTCGTTCTTCAATGCCCCAAAAATTAACATACTCAATCTAAAGCCATCTTAATACATCAAAGTCCCAATAAGAACAGTCATATTAGTAATAAATCCAAGCGAGTACGCAATGGCAATAGGTTTATCCTTATGAACAATACCGTAAATGAACCAAGGAATATTAAACAAAGCATAAAGCCCCCAAGACAAACCCGACACTCCCATAGCGCTCTTATAAATAAAAATCTGTAAAATCTGAGGCAACGCAATCAACGGACCAATCACAGCAATAACAACCAAAAACCTATCTAAAAACCGAACCCACTTATTTTCATGCGGATATATCTCCAACTTTTTATGCACTCTCTTCCTTTTATGCATATGATGAATACCATTCATAGAAATCCCTAACAAACTTTCTTTAAATAATCTCCCTACTACATCCGCCCCCAATCTAAACAGTAGAAATATCTACAATCATAAACAAAAGCAAAATCTCCAATTAGCTTTTATTTTAATTTTTGACATTCCTTTAAAATTTTCTCTGATAATTTCAATTTATCTTTAATCATATTTTCATTAATTTTATCAATCCCCAAAACTTTCAAAAGAATTTTTTTAAGTTCAGTTCTCTCGCTTTTTATTATCTTTTTATCAAAAGCCCACGTTACTAAACATCCCACAATAAATCTATATGCAAAAACAAAAGGATAATTTTCAAAAGTTTTTCTTAATCCCTCTATATTATACCTAATTTTTATCTTATCAAAAAAACCAAAGTTTTCGCAGCTTGGATTTTCAGACTTTTTTATTTTATTCATTAGAAGATATGCTTTTTTAAAATCCCTTAAAATCTGTTTTTCATTTTCATTTTCAAAAGTATACAATCTTTCAATATTCTCATAGGTTTTAATTTTATATTTCCTATCAATTTTCTTCAAACTTGTCAATAATCTAAAAGTTGGAAAGGGAAAATTAAACCTTGGAGGCAAAGTGTGCATTAAAATAAATGCAGGGCTTTCGAGTCCATACAAATGATGAAAAGATTTTTCATAATCTTTATTCCTAAAAGATTTTTCTGCTGATTTCTGGTACTTTTTTGATTCTTCTAATTCATTATTAAATCTCTTTTTTGCCACTTTTTCATTAAACTTACTTTTCTTTATCTTACCTGTCTTGTCGTAAAGAATTTTTTCCTCTGGCAAAATATTTTCATTATTCAAATTTTCTATTTCAAAATAATGTTCTTCAATATATTTTCCTCCAAACCTATAAAACCTTCTTGGGTTTTTTGGCATATCTTTTTTCTTAACATAAAAAACTATATCAATATCACTATGTTCAGTTTCGTCTCTTCTAGCAACACTTCCTCCAAGAATGATTGCTTGAATAAAACCTTCATTAATCTTTTTATCAACTAAGGCATTGACAACCTCTACAAATTCTTCATGTATTTTTCTCATCGCATTCGCCCCTCAATCTCCCCAAAATCAATATACTCAACCCGCACCCGATTCTTCTCCTTCTCCTTAGACGCAACCAAAATCTCCGAAAAAATCCCACGATCCAAATACCATTTACATTTCTCCTTCTCAATCCTAGACAAAGTTCCATTCATCTTAACCTCAACCCCAATCACCTTATACAAATCCCCTCGCTTTTCAAAGCAAACAAAATCAGGAAACCCAGTCCCAATCGTCATCACCCCCATATTATTTCTAAACTTCCTAAAAAGCCTCTTACACGGCACCAACTTATCCTCGTCAATATCAATATTATTAGACCACTTATCAACAACCCAACCTTTCTCCTCCAAATCCTTTCGAACCCTAAGCTCGAACGCCCCACCGGCAGCCTTACTCTTCGCCCCCCGTTTCATATCAGACTTCTTCTTCAACTTAACAGTCCCATCATCCAACACAACCGGCTTATACTCAACCTCTTCCTCCTGACTCTTCAACTCCATACCAACACCAACAAACCAAGAATTATAAAACTTTATATAATCCCCAAATTTTAACATATCAGGAGATCATAAATGTTAGGAATCCAAATTTTAATTCTATTAGTACTACTCTTCTTGTCAGCATTTTTCTCAGGCATTGAAACAGCGCTAATGTCAATTAACCAAATAAAAGTAAAATCTCTAGTTAAACAAGGCAAAAAAGGAGCATCAGTCCTACACAGAATAAAACAAAGCCCCCACAAACTAATAATCACCATACTCATCGGAAACAACCTAGTCAACATTGGGGCAGCTTCCCTGGCAACAGTTCTGTTCATGGACTTATTCGGCTCAGCAGGAATAGGAATCGCAACAGGCGTAATGACTTTCTTAATCTTGGTCTTCGGAGAAATCACACCAAAAACTTTTGCAGCACAAAACTCAGAAAAAATTTCCCTAATAGTCGCACGCCCAGTCGAAATACTCTCAATTATACTTTCACCATTCGTCTGGTTCTTCGAAAAAATATCAAAAATGATGTCAAGTCTATTGAACTCTGAAGAAGACGGCGGACTTTCAGAAAGCGAACTAGAGACCGTCGTTACAATGGGAAGAAAAGAAGGACTCCTTGAAAAAGAAGCAGCAGAAATAATGCACAACGTTCTAAAGTTCGGCGGAACAGTCGCAAAAGAAATCATGACACCAAGAGTCGAAATGGTAATGATCGACGGAAATAAAAAAATAAGCGAAGCTCTAGATCTAATTGTAAAAACGCCATACTCAAGATACCCAGTTTACATCAAAGAAAACCAAATCGAAGGAATCTTAGACATCGACGACGTCCTGAAACAAGTAAGAGATAAAAAACTCGGCAAAAAAGTAAAAGAACTCCTAAGGCCAATATTATTCATCCCAGAAACAAAAGAAATAGACGACCTCTTAACAGAATTCGAAGGCAAAGAAGTCCCAATGGCAGTTGTGGTAGACGAATACGGCGGAATCGAAGGACTAGTAACAGTTGAAGACATCCTTGAAGAAATAGTCGGAGATATATTCGACAAAAGCAAAGCAAAAAATCTCTACTTCAAAAAACTAAAAGAAAATATCATAAAGGTAGATGCGAAAGCACCAGTCGATGAGCTAAACAAAATTCTAAAATTAGGAATCAGGGGAGAACACTTCAACACAATCGGAGGCTATATTCAACACAGACTCCAAAGAATTCCTCATCAAGGAGAAAGAATAAAATTACGAAACGCAGTAATTGAGGTCGGAGAAGTAACAAATCAAAGAATCAAAAACGTAAAGATAATCAAAAACATCTAAAGATCTCTTGCGTACACAGTTCGTCGCCCATTTGCCTTCGCCCGTTCAACTGCTTTCTTTAGCGCCTCATCAGTCTTCTTTTCAAGCGCCATCGCCAAATCCTCGCCCAAATTCAAACCTTCCAAGTTCTCCCGAATATTACTTTTTACAATCAATCCCATCTTTCTTTATCTCGCATTTAGTTCCACCATTAGTCGGCCTAAGAGCATTAAACAAATAATAAACATAAAATCCACCGACAATCGCAATCGTCGTCCAAAGAACAAAACTCTCCATTTCCTTAACACCAGTAAAATTTCCACCAAACATATATCCAATAAACAAAAACATAACAACCCACAAAATACTCCCAATAATATTAAAAAATAAAAACTTAGAAAACTTAACTCTTTCAGTCCCGACGATAAAAGGCGCAATAGAACGAGTCACAGGATTAAGCCTACCAAAAACTAGCGCTTTCCCCGGATGACCATGAACTACAGAACCAACTCTCTCAAGCGTTGCCTTCCTCACAAATAACTTATTAGCAAATCTATGAAAAAAGTCCTTCTTCACAAACCTCCCAAAACAATAACTAAAAGTATCAATTGAAATTGAAGCAACAATCGCAACCACCGCAACTTTCCACAAAACAAAAAATTCAAACCGAGCCAAAACTCCAGCTAGCAAAAGAACAATAGTACCCCCAGGAATAAAAGCCCCAATAAACGGAGTCGACTCAATAAAAAGCGCAAGAAAAACTATCAAATATCCCCAAAAAGCAAAAAAGCTCCGATTCATTCCAAGCAACGTTTCAACAAACACCATCTATTTCTTAACCTTCTTATCACTCTCTTCTACTTCAGACCTCATGAAAGGAAATAAAAGAACATCTCTAATTGAAGGTTGATTAGTAAAAAACATCACAATTCTATCAATACCAATCCCTATTCCACCAGCAGGAGGCATTCCCACCCTCATAGAATCAATAAAATCCTTGTCTATAACATTTGCTTCAAAATGTGCCTCAAACTTTTCAAGTCGCCCCTCACCTTTTAATTGATCCTCTAGTCTTTTTTTCTGCTCTTCTGGATCATTTAATTCACTATAGGCATTGGCAATCTCAGTACCGTTGATAAATAATTCAAACCTTTCAACAGTGCCTTCTTTTTCCCTATGATCCTTAGTTAAAGGGCAAGTGGATTTAGGATAATCAATAATAAACGTTGGCTGTATAAGATTGTGCTCAACTCCTTCATCAAACACAAAATGAATAAGTTGATCCCGAGTCCCAGAAAATCCAAGTTTTTTACCATAATCTTTCAATTCAGCTTCATTACATGGATCAATCTTACAATATTTTTTTATAGATTCCTCAATCGTCATCACTTTAAACGGAGCCTTAAAATCAAGGACCTTGCCCTGATATTCTACTTTAGTTTTACCATATACTTTTTTCGCAATACTCTCTAATAACTGTTCAGCCATCCTCCTAATATCATTGTAATCCCAATAAGAAGCATAAGCCTCCATCATAGTAAACTCAGGATTATGTGTTGCATCAATCCCCTCATTTCTAAAATTTTTACAAATAGTAAAATTCTTTTCAATACCTCCAACCAACAATTTCTTCAGATAAATTTCAGGAGAAATAGACAAATATAATTTCATCTTCAAGGCATGCAATTCTGTAATAAATGGCCTTGCTTCAGCTCCTCCATAAAGAGGCTGTAACGCAGGAGTTTCAACTTCCAAAAAATCTTTTTTCTTTAAAAAATCCCTCATGATATCAACAATTTGTGCACGTCTAACAAAAACCTCTTTCACATCAGGATTAATAATCAAATCTAAATATCTCTTTCTATACCTCTCCTCTTTATCCTTCAGCCCCTTATGTTTATCTGGCAACGGCAAAATCGACTTAGTCAAAATAAACAACTCCTTAGCCATAAGTGAAATCTCCCCAGTACGAGTCTTCATTACCTCCCCCTTAACACCAACAATATCTCCAGCATCAATCCTGCTAAAACTATTAACAACCTCCTGCGGAACCTCACCCTTCTGAACAACAATCTGAATCGTCCCCTTCAAGTCCTGTAAATTAAAAAACGACAACTTCCCAAAACTCCTCTTAGTCATAACCCGACCAGCAACAACTCTCTCTTGCCCAGATTTCTCCTCATCCTTCAACTTCCCAAACTCATCCTTAATATCAGTAGAATGAACTCTGTCTTCATGTAAATCAAACCGATGCGGATACGGATCAATCCCCTCCTCTCGAAGCGACGCTATCTTCTTAATTCTCTCATCAACTATCTGCTTCTCACGTCCCTTAAGCTCCATATTAACATCAACTAAACCATATTTATAAAACTATCAAAACCGAAGTATCTTAAATTCCTTAAAATCGCCCTGCCACTTCCGCTCCTCAATTTGAACATGACGAATCTGCGAATGCTCAGGTCCCTTCCGAACAAACCCAGCCAACCTATCAATCTGATCCTGCTCACCCTCAACAAGTATCTCAACATTCCCACCATTCAAATTCCGAACAAACCCACTCAACTTTAAATTATCAGCATGCTCCTTGACAAACTGCCTAAAAAAAATCCCCTGAACAGTCCCCTGCACAACAAACCTCGCCGCCTTCTTCATATTGTAAGAAATCAAACTTACTTTTTATTCCTGTCGGTCAGGTATTTCATTATGTTCTTTGGCTCTATCCCAAGCTTCCCAAAACCCAGCATGATAATTATCATAATTAGCGACGACCTCTGTCAACCTTTTTTCAATCTCTACTTCCTTCGGAAAAGAAACGTCAAACATATTACGATATTTATCCAAAACATTCGAAATTTCCAAACATGCCTCTTCGTCAAGTTCTCTTTCAAATTCCCCTTCTTCCTTAGAGGAGTATCTTATTATTGCGTTCCTTTTGTTAATAAGTTCCCCAGCAATTGCATCAGCAGAATGACTATATTCATAAGGTATAGGAACTTTCGGCTCAACAAAAAAATCAGTATCCGAAAGACCCCCCATACAAGATTGCAAAATACCCCTCAAGAGAAACCCGCTACTCCTTTTTTCAGCCATAAGTTCTTCTAAAATGTCTCTTCTACTAATGTAATCATTTAAGCGCAATAATATTTGAGGAACGTAATAAATAAATGCCTTCTCAATTGATTTATTAATATAATATGTCGGTCTAGATCCATTAGACCTATATTTCTTAAGTCGTCTCGGATCAATATTATAAGCATACCACTCAGCCGCATACTCAACCAACTCAGGATTATCCCTAGCGGCATGATAATTATTAACATGTTTACGCATCTCTTCTTTCATCTCCCGCAAGGTTTCTCTTTTAAACTTAGCCCTAAACCTTCTAGGTATACCCGCTCCCCTATCCTGCGACAAAAACTCATCATCCAATTCCATAATATAGTAATCATGAATACATACAAAAAACTTTTCATAAAAAAACAAGACATAATAACAAAACTTATAAAGAATATTCTATTATGTCTTAATATGGAGGCAAAAATAAATCTAAAAGATAGAAAGCTATTATCCCAATTAGAACAAAATTCCAGGCAATCAAACATAAAAATAGCAAAACAAATCGGAACAAGCAAAGACTCAGTTGCCTACAAAATAAAAAAATTAATAGACATAAGAATCATAAAAGAATTTTCATCAGTTACAAACCCTTCAAAACTAGGTTACACTTCGCACAGAATCCTTCTAAAACTCATAGACACTGACACAAAAAAATTCGACTCCATAATAAAACACTTAAAACAAAACAAACAAATTTGGTGGATCTCAAAGCTAGACGGTGCATGGGATATGGTCTTCGCAACTTGGACAAAAAGCAACACTGAGCTCCAAGAAATACTTGCAGACTTAAATCTAAAATTCAAACCACAAATCGGGGAACAGCAAATCTGCCCAGTCATAAAATATGAACTTTCCTCAAGAGGACACCTAACAAACGCCCCTTCAAAAAAACTCTTCACAATAGGCGGCGAACCAACAGCAGAAAAAATAGATGAAACAGATAAAAAAATTCTAGAAGAATTATCAAAGAACTCAAAAATCCCCCTAATCGATTTAGCCGAAATTCTAAAAATCGACAATATGACAATTCATCATCGGATAAAAAAACTAGAAGAAAAACAAATAATACTAGGATACACAATCCATCTAAACACAAGAAAACTAATGAAAGTCTTTTATTCGGTAAAAATAAATTTAAAACAGACAACTCAAAAACAAGAACTAATTGAATACATCCAAAAACTTCCACAAATAACAGCCACAACAGAAACAATCGGAGGTTACGACATAGATTTCGACATCGAAGTAGAAAATTCAGAAGAATACTTTCAAATCATAGAAAGAATAAGAGACAAATTCCCCCTCATAAGAAACATAATCTATTTTAGAATTCTAGAAAATTACAAAATACTCAGAATACCAAGGCTATCTTAATAACCCATTTTCTCCTGTCGGTCAATCTCATTATGAATAACAGTAATAACTTGACTCGCAAAAAGCGTTAAAGGCCCAACCGAAACCCCATCAATCTTTTTCAAAAACTTTTTCTTATCCGACGGAAACCCATCATGATCCCCAATAATAAAAACCTCATTCCCTTTCAATTTCAAATCCCGTACATCCTTCCCACGACCTTCCAACAACAAAACATCCTTCCCATCTTTATCCAACTCTTTAGCTAAATGCTCAAAACTTTTCTTCTCAATTAAAGCCCCAGGAAAAACCTCTAACAACCCCTCGCTGTCAGGCGATTTATACAACATCCTCTTTATCAACCCCGCAACATTCTTCTTAGAAATTGGCATCTCTTTATTCGATTCCAAAACCAAATGACGAGGAGCACTAGGTGGCCCATCAAAAATCAAATGCAACCGAACATCATCCCTCATCGCATTCGAAACAAAAAATACAGAAATTATCACATTACAAACTATATCCATCCGCCCAGCCTTCATCAAATCATCCTTAATCATATTCCCAGCCGTCACAGCACTCTTCGAATAATAAATAAATTCTCTCATTTAAAAACCAAGAGAAAACACTTTAAGAAACTAACCCAACTCATCTCTCCCAAGTACAATTAGGACTAGGAGTTTCATGCATCCCATTTCTTAACAAATTTTCTCCCATAGCATCCAAATCATCAAGGACATAAACTAAATTATCAGAGTCAGGAAGGGGACGCCTCAAGCCAGGAACAGCAATATAACAACCATAAACATCCGTTCCCATTTCTCTCCTCGGTAATAAACTCATGAGTCAACATCATCAGTATTCCTTTAAAAATATTATTATCCCGAAATATACTATTTTATCCCAACTAGAATCTAACTTTTCCCCAAAACTTCAAGGCATTTCTCAACTCAGAATTAGTCTCACTATAATCCCCCAATGTTCTACCCTTCATAACAGCGTCGACAGATTGTCTCATTGCAGTCGCTCCAACTCTAGTCCCCTGAGGATGACCATGACATCCCCCACCAGCCTGAATAATAATATCCTCGCCAAAATTCTTCATCAAATAAGGAACATGCCCAGGATAAATTCCCCCACTACAAACAGAAAAAACAGGCTTAATACTCCCCCAATTCTGCTCAAGCCGATGCTTAGTCCTCTTAACTTCCATAGTCTCCATCTCCTCATTAATCTCACCAACCTCTCTCTTGCCTCCTCTCATTTTCCCAATTCCAGTTCCAATATGCAAGCTATCTACCCCAGCAATCCGTGCAAAATCAGCAACACTCATCATCGACAAGCCATGATTAGGGTTCTCTGTAAACGCACCATGCATCGCCCTATGCGCATGAATCCCAAGCGTCGTATTTTCACGCAAAGTCTGTAAGCTCGCAAAACCAGCAGTAATAATATCATGCATTACAAACTTCCCGCCAAGCTCCTTCGCCAAATCAGCCCTCTTCATCATCCTCATCGACTCCGCAGTCACATTAATCAAATAACCCTTCTTCTCTCCAGTCTCCTCGCTCGCCTTATCACACATCTCCAAAGTCTTAGCCGCCCTCTTTTCAAACAAATTAAATTTTTGCGAAGACAAATTCTCATCATCCTTAACCAAATCGCAACCCCCAACCCAAGACTCAAAAGCAACCTTAGCATGATCCTTAGTTTTCAATCCCAACTTTGGTTTAACAATCGTTCCAACCAACGGCCTTTTCCTAACTCTCAAAATCTTACGATAACCTTCAATACCATAACGCGGCCCAGGAAAAGTCTTCAATAACTTTCTAGGAAACTTAATATCCTCAAGTCTCAATCCCTCAACACACTTCATCCCAAAAACATTACCCGCTATCGACGACAAAATATTAGCAACAGAACCATCCTCAAACAAGTCCTGTGGATAAGCAATCTTCACATAATTCCCAGAAACCGCAAAAACCTTAGCCCCCAACTTATTTACATACTTCTTATTAGATGAAACATTACACCACGTCCCAATACTCGACTCCAAAGCAACATTGTTAGCAGCCTCATTCAAACTCATGCCACTAGGAGTCACCTTAAATAAACAAATCAAGTCCTTTCTCGTAGGCTTATAATTCAAATCAACAAAATCAAATTTCTTTCCCATTTTACTTTTTCTTTGACAGAAGAGGCAAATTCTTATTTTCCTTTTCTTCCCTCATGTCTTCTTTAATATCATTAATATCCCCCGCTATATCTACCTCAGATCTCTTTATATTATAAATATTAGTCACAATACTCTCAAGAGAATGAACACCCCATCCAGCAAGATAAATCACCGCAGCCCAAGGAGAATGTTTCAACCATAAAGGCATTTCAACAAAAACAAATATCTCCAAGGCCAACCAAACCAAAAGAAAAGCTAGGGCAAGCCAAGCCAAATAATCCCAAATCGATCGCCCCTCCATCCCAACAACAAGCAGAATTAGTTTTTATATCTTATCAAAATTCAAAGTTAAAGACGACAAAGAATTTTCTCACACCTCTATTTAATAATTTAGTTAAATATATCAAGTAAATTAAGTTAACGAAAGACTTAAATAGTATTACATATTAAAAGAATCATGGAATTTGATGATTTTTTAACACAGCCAAAATGGCAGATACTAGAATTAATTGCCAAAAAGCCTTCCTCTCCTGTAAAAATCTCCGAAGAAATAGGAACTTCCGTCGCATATGTAAGCCAACAACTAAAATTTCTAGAAGCAGCAGGAATAATAAAAAAAGAAAGAACAAGAGAAGTAGGTAAAGGAAAACCCCGTCTAATTTATTCAATCTCTGAAGATATATTCCACATAACCGCTCTAATAAACAAAACCCCAGAAAAGAAAAAAATAATCCCAAGCATCCATCAAAAAATAGTATTAAGAATTTGGATGCTAGATGACAAAGATCTAATTTACTTTTCAGAAAAATTATTATGGAGAGTCGAGCCATTTTTAGAAGACATAACTCAAATATCCATCGACACAAAAAAATCCAAAGTCACAATCTCTTCAAAAAACAAAAAAATAGAATCAATTATACAATCCTTTCTTAAAGAAATCAATAACAAAATAAGTTGTGAGATTTCCCCTGCTACCAAAGACCCAAATCTTTTTCATCAAATTTATAATTCGGAGGCAATAACAGTATGAAACAAGAGACTCTAAAAATAATTTCAATAACACTCATCTTAATATTAACATTACATCTAATGCCAGCAACGCCTAACGGGGCCTCAATTACTCCGGGAGCATCCGAAAGACCCGACTCTGGCCAAGCATCAAACCATTCCGCAATCGCAGGGAATATAACCGAACTAACAATTTTCTCAGGAGACGGAGCATCACAAACTTGGCAAGGTTATTACGGAAACGTCTCAGGGGGACTAAGCCTAGGAGACGGCTCAAACAACATCCTATATAACTGGAGCCTTATAACGCCAAGCGGCGAAGTATACGCCTCGACAAACTCATCAATAACATGGGTAAACATCCAATGTTTCAACTTCTCAGCAAACGGAAGCTACATAGACGAGTCAGGAAACGGCGGAACAACAAACCAATACGGAACAAACATAACGATACTCGAAAGCGAATACGGAATTTCCACAACAGACCTAGACGGAATAAATGAAACCTTCACTATAAAAAATCACGACCTATTTTACACTTCAAACAAAGAATTCTCAGCAGACGAATGCCGAAGCCTACAACTTTTTACAAACGAAACTCAAAGCGAAGACGGTTCCTTCGAGGAATTGATTCTATACGAGCCAGCAACAAGAAGCGTCATATTCTCAACAATTTTAGAAAATTCGAAGAAAGGTTTCAATAATAAAGAGGTAGACTTTCAAATGGTAGTCCCAGAAGACGGCCACGACGCCGACACCCAAACAACAATGTACTTCTTCTTCATAGAGATAGAATAATCAAAAATCAATCCCAAATCTTTTCAATTCTCTTTTCAGTTGCCTCGGATTTTCAAAACGAATAGTATTTATTCCCAACTTTTTCGCAGGACGAATATCATCAACCAAACTGTCTCCAATCATCAAAACCTCGTCGGGTTTCACCCCATATCTCTTCATAATTTTTTTAAAACCTTTCAACGAAGGCTTAACTTCTCCATCTTCAAAAGAAAACATCGTATAATCAATAGAGTTTAATAAAGAAGTATTCTTCCTCAAATATTCAACCGAAAAAATACTTGTATTAGAAAGCAAAGCAATTTTGTACCCATCTTGTTTCAACTTTTTAATCAAAGGTAGCGAATGAGAATATAATCTAGCCCTTTTCTCCCTCTTATCCCTAATTCCCAAAACAGTATTCACATTTTGCTCACAAGCATCTATCCCCATCTTCTTACATAAAAATTCATAAGCGGAATACTTGTCTTTCCATTTTCTAGTCTGAAGAGCCATTTCAAATTTTTTCCGAAGAACTTCCCTTGACCCTTTCAAATTAAATTCCCTTCTTATAACATCTATAGTCCCATTTCTCAAATCCTTGTAAACAAGTGTCTTCCATAAATCAAAAATAACCACCTTAATTTCCATCCTACTTCCCACAACTAGTACAGTCCCCACATTTTCTATGATATGCTTGGCACTCCGAACATCTCCCATGTCGAGGACAATCCCACGTACACGGACAATCTGGATTCTCAACTTCACTCATATTTTTTTAATATTTTTTATTTCAATAACTATCGCCCCCTTAACATCAAACTCCTCGTTCTCAGGCAACTCTTTTACAAAATCAAACCATTTCCCAGAATCAAAATACTCAACGATACCATCAATTTCAATACCTTCATCATTTTCCCAGAAAACCAGAGAAACATTAGGATTGCTTTTAATATTTTCAATAGTAGTATTCATAAAATTATTTGTAATTATAATTTTATTATCCCTAATATCATTAATCTCCACAGCAATATTGTGAGGACAATTGTCTCGACCGACACTCGCCAACGCAATATTTTTATTTTTCAAATCTTCAACTTCCATTCTCCAACACATACCCTTCTTTACTATCCTTAATAATCCATCCCATTTCTTTCAACTTATCCCGCAACTCATCAGACTTCCCCCAATTCTTTTCAGCCCGAGCTTTCTCCCTCTCATCAGCAATCTCTCTAATCTCCGAAGGAACCTCAACTTCCTCAGTCTCCAACAACTTCAGCCCAAAAACCTGATCCATCTTTTTTATCGTCCCAATCTTACCCTCAGCCTTCTCATCCCTAACCAAACTCCAAAGCACAGCCAAAGCCCCAGGCATATCCAAATCATCATTAATCCTCGCCTCAAACTCTTTCAAATATTTCTTATTAATCCCACGAACATTCTCCAATCCCGAAATAATATTCCTCAACTTCCTATAAGAATCAACAGCACTCTGCATAGCCTCATTACTCCAAGTCAAAGGCTTCCTATACTTCGCCGAAAAAGTAAAATACCGATACGCCAAAGGATCAATTCCCTCTTCTTCCAACTGACTAATCGTCTTAATCTTTCCAGCCGACTTAGACATCTTCCCACCTTTAATATTCAAAAACGCTCCATGCATCCAAGTCTTCACCCACGGCTTTTTCCCAAAAGCACACTCCGACTGTGCAATCTCATTCTCATGATGCACCGACGCCAAATCCTCGCCGCCAGTATGAATATCAAACTGCTTTCCCAAATATTTAGAACTCATAGCCGAACACTCAATATGCCATCCAGGAAAACCAAGTCCCCAAGGGCTCTCCCATTCCTGTTGCCTCTCTCCCGGCGTCCCACTAAATTTCCAAAGCGCAAAATCCGTCTTATTTTTCTTCTCCTTAGCACTAATCCGTTTCCCCTCTTTAAGCCCCTCAATTTTCTTATTCGTCAACTTCCCATAATCACCAAACTTAGAACTATCAAAATAAACCCCGTCACTAGTTTTATAAGTATAATCTTTCTTCTCCAAAATCTTAATCAAATCAATCTGTTCCTTAATGTGTTCAGTAGCCCTAGGCCAAAAATCAGGCTCAATCAAATTCAACTTAGCAAAATCCTCTTTAAACGCCTTAAAATAAAACTCACTAATCTCCTTAGCCGTCTTCCCTTCACTAGCCGCCGCCTTCTCTAACTTATCGTCCCCCTCGTCACCATCCGAAGTCAAATGCCCAACATCCGTCACATTAATCACATGCTTAACATCAAAACCATTATACATCAAAACCCGTTTCAAAACATCAGCAAAAACCGAACTCCGAAAATTCCCAACATGCGCATACCAATAAACCGTCGGCCCACAAGTATAAATCCCAACCTTCCCATCTTTAATCGGAACAAAATCTTCCTTTTTCCGCGTCAACGTATTATACAATTTTATCATATCCAAGTGAAATAAATTAGATTAATAAAACTTTAGAATTCAAGAATTGTGAAATCCCCTTCAGAACCTAAATTAATAACCTTAGTTTTCCCAATTTTTGATTGTCCTCGAGCCTCATGGATATGTCCACACAAAACAAGTTTAGGCTGATATCTACGAATAGCTTTCAATAATATTTTGGAACCAACATGCTTCCCAGAGTGAATTTTATCAACATGACCAAAAGGTGGAGCATGAGATAGTAAAACAGAATTTTTGTATTTCTTCAGCAATTCAGAAAGTTTCAAAAATCTCTTATTATTCAAATCATTACTATAAAATCCCTTAAATTTTTCCTCAAGCCAAAAGTGAGAATGCTTTTCATAAATCATATCGAACAAAACAAAAACTTTTTTCTTTATTTTAACTGCCCCCGTTTCCCTATAATAAAGATTCTTATTTTTGAATTTTCTAAGCAAGTCCTTAAAATATTTAGAGCCCTCCTGTGTTAAAAACATATTGCCCTTAAAAATAATTAGAGGAAGCCCACAAGAAAGAAGTTTTTTCAAAACCGCCTCACCTTTTTTCAAATCAGGAAATCCTCCTTTATTCTTACTTCTCTTGATTGGGAAAACTTCCCCAACGCAAATAATCAACTCAATCTCATACTTCTTAATCAAACTGTCAATATTCTTTGGAAGCTTTCCGTGAGGATCACCAAGGGCAAGAACTTTCATACTCAACTAAGAAATTTCACACTTTTAACTCTTCCTTTCTTAGAATCAAAATCAATCATAACCTGCGCCCGCTTCCCATAACCAGGATTAATCAACAAAGTCTTTCCCAATTTATCCCGCCCAGGATGATCATGAATATGTCCACCAACACAAACCACAGGTTTAAACTTCGTGCAAAATTTCCGCGCAATCGTCGACCCTAAATGTTTCCCATAAGCATAAGACTTTTTGTCCATCACCCTATCCAACTTCGTCCCATTCGGAATATTATGACTAATAAAAAAAGTCGGCAACCGTTTATTTTTCCGACCCTTATGCGCCCCCTCCAACTTCCCAACAATCCTATCATGAGCTCTCTTTAATTTTTCAACCTGCTTCTTGCTATACTCCCCATTTTTTCTCTTACCAAAACTCTCCGGCGCACTACTTAACCCATAACCAACAAAATTAATCCCACCAAACGGGGCGTTATGTAACATACAATTATGAACATTCTTCGTCCCCTTAATCAAATTAGAATTAATCTCATCTCCAGCCCACGAATCATAAAACCATTTCAAATAGCTATAACTACTTGCATCCAAATTCTTAATCCTCGACTTTCCATAACTCTGATCCCAATTCCCCCCAACCATAAAAATCGGTTTTCCAAAAGAATCAAGATACTTCAAAACCTTATTACCTTCCTCAACGGACATCTTCTCATAACTCTCTAGCTTCTTTCTGCTTCCCAAAATTTTAGAAGCAAATGCCTCAAAATCCAACGACGTATCAGTCGCCCCAACTTTTTTCAATTCCCTAAACCACTTCTTGTAAATCGGCGCAATCTTCCGGTCATCACAAATATCCCCAACCAAAACCATACAACCAAAATCCCTATCCTTAATCACAGGTCGTCTCCCATGCAAATCACCAATCACTAGAATTTTCATGCTATTCACTTTATGAGCAACCAAAACAGGATTATACCCCTGTCGCTTATTAATCTTAAACCCCTTCAGTAAATCTTTCTTAGAAAGAGTAATCAACCCATCTCTCGAGCACATAAAAAAATACTTATCCCCTTCCTTCTTGTAGGCAACAATCCAATGAGGGACCGAAGGTTTACCATTCTTCATATAAAAACTAGAAGTCAGCACTGCAACACGATTTCCCGCAGCCAACAAAGCGTCTAACTTGTTCATAGGATCATCAAGCGCCTTAACCATTGAAGAAAATTTCTTATTCAAACCATTAAACCTCTTCCTAGCTGCAGCCTTATATTCAGTCTGTAACTTTTTAGGAATTTTCTCATGACGAATCATCAAGTCGAACATTTTATTATTTAATTTTTTAGAGCAAGTATAAATCGTCAAATCTACATTATGTTCTTTTGCCCAAACCAAAAAAGCAGAATAAGAAGACGCCTTAAATGGTTTAAGTTTCCCTGTCCGTGAAAGTCCCATCTCAATTTCTTTATTTGCCTTAATCCCAGCGAGGTTAATAAAAGCACAAGGTCCACAATTAAATGAAGATTTAGTAGTATAAACTTTCATATCCAACCATCCAAAAACAATTATTTAAATTTAAGCAAGTACTTCAACATCAAAGAAATCAGTAGCATAAGCAGAGCCGTCCATCTTCACATCAATATGCATCCTAAACGTACAAAGCGGCGCATTCTCAGGAATAAAAAATCTAACAATCCCAAAATAAGAATCCCCAGGAGCAATCGTCATCTGATCACTTCGCCCAGTCTTAAGCCAACCCTCAATCGCCTTTTCATCAACCCCACATTTCTTTCGAACATCAGGATCAGAAACAGTAACCTCATAACTAAACTTCCCAACCTCAGCAGTCCCCCTCACCAAATTCTTTATACCAAACGCAATACCCCAGTCCTCATTCTGCTCAATCTTCGCAATCTGATTCGGCAAATAAACAACAGTCCTCTTATCCTCAACAAACAACTTATTTATCTGCGCCTTAACCTTATCATTCATCTGCAAAATATTCTCACTCGACCCAGTAAAAATATTCTTAACCAAAACCAACCCCAAAATCAACATCGACATCGCCAAAACAATCACAACAATCGTCCCAATAGACAACTCTATCGCACCCTTTTTCATACAAGTCTATCGTTTCTTTTCTTTATAAAAGTTATGGGAAAATAAAATGGGACTGGGGAGAATCGAACTCCCTACACCACGGTCTTCAGCCGTGTGCTCTCCCAATGAGCTACAGCCCCATTCAATATCAAGAGAAAAGTTACTTTTTAAGTTTAATCATGAGGAGTGCGAGAATCGAACGTCTACACCGAACGATTAGGTCTGAACAAATTTAGAAATAATTGCAGACATGATTGTGAGTAGGTCTTCAGCCGTGTGCTCTCTCGGGTGAGCTACAGCCCCATTCAATATCAAGAGAAAAGTTACTTTTTAAGTTTAATTACAAATAGTAAGGCTCTTCCAAAAACAATAAAAAGAAACTTTTCTTAACTCTACTATGTCGAAACTAGGATTCGAAGCAAAAAGAAAATTAATCCACCTTCTTGGTCTCACATATGTTCTCATCTACTGGCTAGCCCTAAAACTTCTCGGCCACCGAATCGCAATGCTAATACTCCTTTGTATTTTAATAACTTTCATCACAATAGAATTTTTCAGAATCAAAGAACACATGAAAATCCCGATATTCCACGTTCTCTGGCGATCAAAAGAAGAAAACACCCTCGGCGGACAAGTTTATTTCATGCTCGGAATAATTATAGCACTAGGTTTATTTGAGTTCAACATAGCACTCGCAGTAATTTTGATGACAGTATTCGGAGATATGGCAGCCGCAATATTCGGAATCGCCTTCGGTAAACACTGGATCAAGAGCCTACCAGACACAGCATGGGAGGGTTGCATCGCAGAATTCATAGTTGACGTTGCAATAGGACTTTTCATAATCGGCGACCCAATTATCGCAATCCCAATGGCACTAATGGCAACAATCGTAGAAACAATCTTCCCTCACATTGACGACAACTTAGCAATTCCAGTCTTCGCAGGTTTCGTCGGCCAAGGATTAAAATTACTTTTCCCTTAATCCAAGAAAAATAAACAGTCAGTAGGAAATAGGCCGTGTTCTGTCAAATTCCGTAATCGGACAATTTGTACTAACATCTGACTAAGCGGGTGCAATAACCCTTGCATCAATCAGGGTGCTCGTTCCAGCCGAATTAAATCGGATCGTTTCTATACCAGAGCCACGCCTCGCGACGCACGATTTTCATCGTTAATTCCCCTTCGGGCTTTAGCAAACTAAATTGCTAAGGATGCACGGACCTTCCTCAGCGTCCAGAAATCATTTCATTTCTCCAGCCTTTTAGACCAGGACACCGACAGTTAGCTATCCTACTGACTAATATATCAAAGTAAAAAACCTTTTTAAGTTTAGTTGTTCTACAAATTTCATGATAAACAAAATCAAAGACAACGTCTTTCAATTAGGCTTTCAGATATTCGGCAGCACAGTATACCTAATAAAATTAAACAATCAAAACATTCTAATCGACACATCCAGCGAAGAAAACAAGCAAGAACTAATCAACGACTTAAAAAAACTAAATATAACCCCAGAAAAAATAAACATATTAATTCTAACCCACGATCATTGGGACCACATAGGGAACAACAGCCTTTTCACAAACGCAAAAATCATAACTAACGAAAACACATCCGACCTCCTACAAGAATTCAAAACAATTCAAACTCCAGGTCACACCACAGACTCATTCTGCATCCTCTACGAAGACATACTTTTTTCAGGCGACACGATTTTCCATCACGGTGGCAGAGGCAGAACAGATTTACCAGGCGGCAGCGAAGAACAAATATTAAACAGCATAAGAAAATTAAAAGACATAGATTACAAAATATTATGCCCAGGACACATCGATTAAAATGAAAATCCACACAAAACAACTCCACATAAAAACCCCAAACCGAATAGACTTCGTAAACATAACAAACAAAATTCAAGAAATAGTCGACGAATCAGAAGTTCAAGACGGCTTAGTCCTAATCAACCCAATGCATATCACAGCCTCAGTCTTTATCAACGACGCCGAATCAGGATTAATTCAAGATTTTAAAGAATGGTTAGAAAAACTAGCTCCAAAAAATTTCAACTACCATCACCACCAAACAGGTGAAGACAACGGCTTTTCACATCTCTGGAGAACAATCATGGGAAGAGAAACAACTGTGGCAATAACAAACGGACAACTCGATTTCGGCACATGGGAACAAATTTTTTACGGCGAGTTCGACGGACAACGCGACAAAAGAATTCTAGTTAAAATAATTGGAGAACAATAATTCTTAAATAGTTTGTATTTCTGATTAATTTATGGAAAAACTTGAGATTGCGACAGATATGGACGGCGCAGATCTCCGATGCAAAGGATGGTGCCACGATTTTAGCCCAGGAACTGTTGGTTACAAAAGTACTCCAGCAATAGAATATTTTGAATAAATTTTTATTTAATATTCTAGGAATAACCATAGATGAAACTTTCCAAATTAGCCAGAATCTACGAATTTGGAGGTGAAGATAAATTTTATTATGTCATCCGCCATAGTATATTAAACAAGTCCTTCATTTTTTCCGAAGAAGAATATGAACAATTAATTGATTCTTTAAAATCAGGCGAAGACAACGATGTAATTCAAGAGCTAAGAGTAAATCATATAATTGTCGGAAACAACTACAAAGAAGAAAAGTTTATCGATTTTTTAAAAGATAATTATAATTCCAACAAATTTAGTTTAGAAATTGTTTATCTAATATTTAATTCCAATTGCAATCTAAAATGTAAATATTGCTATGTTGAAAAAAGTACAGACCCAAAATTCTCTCATCAATCAATGGATGAGCCTACCTTCGAAAAAACAATGACATGTATAGAAAGAATAATATCTAAAGCAAACAAAAAGAAAATCAATTTCATTTTTTACGGATCAGAACCCTTAATGGCAAAAGATATGATTTCAAAAAGTCTAGAAAGAATATCGGCGGCCTGTAAAAACACAGAAACAGAAACAGAATTTAATATTACGACAAACGGGACATTATTTGATAATCAGATTCTAGAAATATTCAAAAAGTACAAAGTCAAAGTTTCGGTGTCACTAGATGGACCAAAAGAAGTCAATGACCAAATGAGAGTGACCCAAGAAAACCATGGAACTTTCGAAGAAATATCCTCATCTCTAGAAATGTTAAATGAAAAAGAAATCCCTTTCGGTATATCATGTACGATAGGACCGCATAATATCAACACCCTAAAGGAAAATATAGAACTCTTTAAAAAAATGGGGGCGACAAGCATCGGGTTCAATATATTACTCAATGCACGTTACTACAAAATTCCTCAAGTGCCATTAAACAAATTAAATGATAATCTTATTGCAGCTTCAGAAGTAGCAAGATTACAAGGCATTTATGAGGATCGCGTTCAAAGAAAATACAGAGCATTTCATAATTCAATCCCAAGATTAAAAGATTGTGGAGGTGTAGGAAATCAACTAGTTTTTTTCCCAAATGGAGACATTGGCGTTTGCGAAGCCCATTTGTGTAATCGAAAATACGAAGTAGGAACCGTCGACGACTTTGAATTAGACAACATTAAAAACAATGACATAATAAAACTCTGGACCGAAAGATATCCCCTTAATATGCCTGAATGCACATATTGTCCAGCAATCGGAATCTGCGGAGGAGGCTGTCCCTTCAACGCCGAAACAAGAATGAAGAATTTAAAAAAACTAGACAAACCATTTTGCATTCACACAACAAAAATTTTAGATTGGCTACTGGAAAAATCTGTCTCAGAAAAAACTGGAGAAAAAGACCTTTACATGAGAGACATTTCATTTATGTTCCAATAAATAATTTTAAATGCTGCATAACCCTTTGAATTTAATGAAAATAAGAAAAGCAACAAATAAAGATTTTGATCAATATCTAAAATTACGAAAAGAAGACATCTCAGAATACTCCAATTTAATAAAAAAGAAAATTTCCTTAGTTCAAGATTTACAAATCAAAAAAGAGTTCGAAGGAATGTCAAAATCAAAAGAGCACCTTATCTTGGTCGCAGAAAAAGAAGGAAAACTCCTGGGCTATCTCACGGGATCAATTATTAAAAACATTTGGCAAAAGAGCGGCTATGTAGACGACATTTTCACCTCAAAAGAATTAAAAAGAAAAGGAATCGCCACGCACTTGATGAAATCATTTATTAAATTCCTCAAAGCAAAAAACATCAAAAAATGCAAGCTTGGGGTGAACATAAAAAATAAAAAAGCAATAAAATTATACAAAAAACTCGGATTCAAGCTTTCTCATTACGAAATGGATCTTTCAATCTAATCGACAACTAATCAACCAGTCCGCTCTCTTTGCCCAGCGAGCCTAATAACAAACCTATACTCTTTCTTCCTTTTCGCATGTTTACTTCGATTCCAATTTTGCTTAACATACCTAATATGGGCCTTTCTCCCAGGGTAGTACTTAACATTTCCCAGGTCAGTTTCCAAATAACACTTCCTTGAACCCCGAGCCGAAAGATAAATACTCCCCCCTGTATATAAATTAGAAATACTATCTACATGAACATCAGGGAAACTCCCATCCGGAGCAACAATATCTGCCCGCATCCTTTTAAGAAGACCAGTCACCTTTTCATTTTGCCTATTAGGCAAAACTCTCGTTGCAACAATATTATTTCTCATAAAACTACATAAAACAAAACACTTTAAATTTTTCTAATTAAGCAAATTCCCTAACTTCAAAATAATCAGGTCTTATATTGATTTCAATTTGTTTTCCAAAATGGTTTTCATAAAGATTAACATATCTTAACGCAGCAACCCTAAACCTTCTTGTATTTTGAATAGTAATTGAAGATCCATCAAGATTAACAAAGCCAGCAACGCCAGACCCTCTTCTCGAATCCCCAAGTTTCCATCTAGTAGCGATAGTCCCAAGTTTCCCAGTTTCCATTCGAGGACTTCTAGAGTCTTTAGTTATAACAGTATCAGCCCTGTATTGTGGCCCAAAACTCTTACTAACAAATCGATTAACAACCCTAATAGTTTCTTTGTGATCTCCAGGCGCCATACAATCCACAGAAAATTAACCTATATAAGAATTATTGCGATTAACTTCATTAATCTCAATAATTTCATGATTTAAAGAACTTCATAAAAATGACCATCACCAGTATATATAAAATGTCTAGCCTTCGTATCATATTTCTTGTTCAACCCAAAACAACCTAGCGCACAACCTCCAAGCATAAGAACAATATAAGGCCAAGTATCCCTCAATTTATCACCTGCCTGCTCCACCACTTTATTCAACGGAACAAACTTAAAATCATAATCATCATGAATTTTCTTAGCCAAGCCAATAGTTCCAGCAGCCTGAATTAAGATACCCAAAATCAAAGCATTTCTTGCAAGGCCACGTCTACTCTTCCTAATATAATCTTTAACCATAAACATACCAAGAAAAATAACTACTTAAAAGTTACTACACTCCCACATCTCAAATTCCAAAAAAATTATAACGATATTGAGAACAGTATAAGAAATGCACTAAAGAATAGCTCCTCACCAAGACTTACGTCTTAGTTAAAATCACTATGTCTAGATTTAATCACTTTCTCTCGGAATAAATTCCTCAAAATTAAGTGAAGTGTAGATAAATAATATGCTTAATCATCCTCGAGAATAAATTCTCTCAAACAATCAAACAAAATGTGGCTTTTAGTAGACGCGAACTGAACAAATCGCGAAAGCTCAATGCTTACATTCCGTCTCTATCAACGCAGTCTTTTACTGCGGCCTATATTGATTCGTTTTGCGGACCGCTTCGTGCTTAGATGCTTTCAGCACTTATCGGTATAGTGTGTAGCTGCCCAGCCTGCTCATAACAACTGGTAGACCAGAGACACCGAACCCACGTTCCTCTCGTACTGGAGGGTCCTTCCACTCAATCAATAACACATCTAGTAGATATCATACAAACTGTCTCACGACGTTCTTAACCCAGCTAACGATCCCTTTTAATGCGTGAACTCCGACACCCTTGGATGCTTGTGCACATCCAGGATAGGAAGAGCCGACAGCGATGTACCAAACCGCCCCGTCAATGTGAACTATCGGGGGCGACAAGCCTGTTATCCTTGAGGTACCTTTTCTGCCATTTACCTGATCCATTAAAAATCATGGTAAGTTCGTTAAGCCCAACTTTCATTCCTGCATCTCTTGCTGTTCAAGATACAGTCAGATAAACTTTTGCCTTTACACTCTACTCCAGATTTCCGAACTGGATGAGTTTATCTTTGGGCCCCACAGATACATTTTCTGCGGGGTGCCGCCCCAGCCAAACTACCCGCCAATTGCTGTCCCAGTAAGGTTAGTGGTTCTATTAAAAATGGGTGGTGTTACACTTTTGCTCCACTTAAGCCGAAACTTAAGCTTCAACGCTCCCACCTACTCTGAGCATTCATAATAAAATCACAACAACAGGTTGTAGTAAAGGTCTACAAGGTCTTCGCTTCCCACTAGACGACACCGGCCTTTTCACCGGTAAATGATTTCGGAGGGTGCAAGTTAGGGACAGTGACAACATCGTTAAGCCGTTCATGCACGTCACCATTCAGATGACAAGGCATTACGCTACCTTAAGAGCCTCATAGTTAGGCCCGCCGTTTGATGGGCTTTCGACAGGTTGAAACCTGTGTTTAGACACCACCACTGGGCAGACTTCACCAAGCATACTTATCCTTTCGGAGCTGCGCTTGGCTACGTTTTTGGTAAACAGTCGTGCCGTCCTTGTTACTGTGATCTACTCCCCCATACAATGAATCATACAAAAGAATAGACATCCCTTCTACCGAAGATACGGGACTATTTATGCCGAATTCCCTTAACTTGATTAACCCTACACGTCTTAGCCTTCTCAGCTAGGGTACCAGTGCCAGTTCTTGGTACTGCTCAACTCTTTCTATTTTCCAAACTTTTCACTGACTCTTGGACTCAGCGGATTCTACAGGGATTCTCAAACTTCTCTTCATTACAATCCATAAAATTCTCCATGTATATGCCTCTCGGCACTCCACCTATCCGAAAGCGATTTGGAAACTTAACAAAAAAGTTAAGTACAGGAATATTAACCTGTTCTCCGTCGTCACATTCAGTTAAGGTGTGACTTAGGTGCAGACTAACCCTTGGCTAATTGTTAGTGCCAAGGAAACCGTACCCTTTCGACGTCTTTCGGTTCTCAGAAAGATCAGATCCTACTCACACCAGGATTCGCATTACTAGTCGTTCCACTCCAACTTACGTTGAAACTTCGACACAACTAATACGCCTGCTTACCATAACATCCAACTGGATGTATCCGAAGTATCGGTATTTTGCTTTAGCCCCGTCCATTTTCGAGGCCTCTATTCTCAATGGGTGAGCTGTTACGCTTTCTTTAAATGATGGCGGCTTCTAGACCTACATCCCCACTGTCTCAGAATAAAGACTCCCTTCGTTACACTTAGCAAAAATTTTGGGACCTTAACTTCGGGCTCCCTTGTTCGGGTTTCGTAACGGTATCTTACATACCGTCGCTGTTTCTGGTATTACGCAGTTTACAGGTTCTGAGTTAGAAAAGTTTCCGTAGTAATTATACTCTGCAAAACTTATCTGTACTTTACCCCATAAACAAACTGTACCAAACTATACCTAGGCATATTTCAGCAGGAACCAGCTATCGCCAGATTAGAGTGGCTTTTCACCCCTATTCCCAAATCATCCGAGTACATGCACGTAACAACGGTTCGGACCTCCATTTCTCTTTCAAAAAACTTCGTCCTGTTCAGGAATAGATCATCTGGCTTCAGGTCTTACCTTTGTGACTAACGCGCTTTCACACTCGCTTTCGCTTCGGCTTCATTTATTAACCTTGCCACAAAAATAAACTCCCTGGCTCGTTCTTCAAAACGCACGCTACAACTCCGTAAAGCCGTAGCTAATTTGTAACTATTAGATTTCAAGTCTTTTAACTCTCTTGTGAGAGTACTTTTCAGCTTTCCCTCGCGGTACTCGTTCTCTATCGGACTTAAATTACTATTTAGGGTTAGGAGTTAATTCTCCCATATTCAGACGACTAATCCAAGTCGCCCTACTCTTTTCAATGGCTCGACATATCAGTTTTATTTACGGGGCTATCACCCTCTAAAGCGGAACTTTCCAGTTCACTTCAACTCACTGACTTAGCCAAGTACCAAACCACATCTCTACCCTCGTTTCCAAGGGAGATTCAGCTTGCCCTGTTTCCTTTTCGCTCGCTGCTAATAAGGAAATCATTATTATTTTCTTTTCCTCCCGGTACTAAGATGTTTCAATTCCCGGGGTAGCTTTGCCGTTAGGCATTATTGTGTTTCACATTCGGAGATCTAGGGGTCAAAAGTCGCATGCACCTCACCCTAGCATATCGCAGCTTGCCACGTCCTTCATCAAAATTTAAGCCAAGCTATCCATCTAATAGTTTCGTAGGTAATCTATCTTTCTTCACTTTGATTTAATCAAATCATTTACCTCCCTCTTGCGAGGGAGATGTCTTTAGTGAATTTCTTATACTGTTCTCATCGAATATAAAACTTGTCGCCAAGTTATTCTCAAACTCCCCAAACCAACAAAGTTGAATTCGGTTCATCGTTAATTTTTTTAAAAGCTTGTTCTGCTTTTTCTTCCCAAAAGAGGGTTGAATATGAATGGACCTGCCGCGAATCGAACGCGGGTATCTTCGGTGCAAGCGAAGTATTCTACCACTAGACTACAGGCCCTTGTCTTTTGGGCATGTTGTCTTCGTGAATTGTCTTGGACAATCCTCTAGACTACGGGCCCATGTTTCAGTGCTCGTGTCAAACTTGCACTGACTACAAAATGATGAGACCGATGATCAATTCTAACACTTGCTTAATATAATTTAATTTTTTATTTTTGTCAGTTAAATTCGCAGTGTTAAAATTTCCGAAGTGTACATAAGTACTCGAGGAAAATTTAACCAAGAATTTAACGTCAACAATAAAAAATAGGAGGTGATCCATCTGCAGGTTCCCCTACAGATACCTTGTGACGACTTAACCTACCTTGTCATGAAAAGATTTTTCCCAAAAAGGGCTTCATCCCTACATAACTCGGTTGGTTTGACGGGCGGTGTGTGCAAGAGACAGGGACTTATTCACCGGACAGTGCTAATATCCGATTACTACGAATTCCATCGTCATGAGGGTGGGTTGCAACCCTCAATCTGGACTGAGATATGCGTTAGGGGATTAGCTTCTCCTCTCGGAGTCGCATCCATTTGAACATACCATTGCCGCGCGCG